>UMAA01012619.1_pt1 | contig 12349 bp, 6 predicted proteins | sample 1963611 | NCBI WGS metagenome assembly UMAA01 (sample SAMEA4835906, study PRJEB28245) | human gut metagenome | biome: gut microbiome; material: fecal sample | place: Denmark | collected 2008 | reverse complement strand
AAATTAGTCGTTTCCGTGCACGAAAAACAAAAAATGCACCTACTTGACTAAAAAATCCCACTGGGTTTGGAGGAAAAACACTACTTTCGTAGCGTGAAAAAAGACTATGTTGAATCCTTAAAATAACAAACCATGAGACGAACTCCTTTTTATAATTTTTTTATAGTGGCTTTATTGGTTACAATGACCGCTTCCGTATCGGCACAACAGGTAGACAGCAAGCTTCCCTGGTCTGTGCGACTGACTGAATCGGAAATGATCCGTTACCCCGAATCCTGGCAGCTCGACTTTCAGCCGAAACTGAAGTGGGATTATTGCCACGGACTTGAACTGGGAGCCATGCTCGATGTGTACGACGCTTATGGCGACAAGAAAATTCGCGATTACGCCATCGCGTATGGGGATACAATGGTGCACGAAGACGGAAGCATTACCGCTTATAAATTAACCGATTACAGTCTTGACCGTATCAACTCCGGAAAAATCCTTTTCCGTATCTATGAGCAGACCAAGAATCCTAAATATAAGAAAGCGCTCGACTTGCTTTATAGCCAGTTTGAAGGACAACCGCGTAATGAGGACGGTGGTTTTTGGCATAAAAAGATTTATCCCCACCAAATGTGGTTGGACGGAATTTACATGGGAGCTCCTTTCTACGCGGAATATGCATTCCGTAATAATCTTCCGCAGGACTATGCAGATGTAATCAACCAGTTTGTCACTTGTGCCCGTCATACGTATGATCCTAAAAATGGTCTTTATCGTCATGCGTGCGATGTAAGCTGCACTCAACGTTGGGCGGACCCGGTGACCGGACAGTCGAAACATACATGGGGACGTGCAATGGGATGGTATGCGATGGCATTGGTGGATGTGCTCGAATTTATTCCGCAGCATGAAGCCGGAAGAGATTCCCTGCTTGATATATTGAATAATGTAGCTGTGCAGGTGAAGAAACTTCAGGATCCGAAGACCGGAGGATGGTATCAGGTGATGGACCGGAGTGGTGATAAGGGAAATTATGTAGAATCTTCCTGTTCTGCTATGTTTATTTATTCGCTCTTTAAGGCGGTTCGTCTGGGATATATTGATAAGTCTTATCTGGATGTGGCATTGAAAGGCTACAAAGGATTCCTGGATAATTTTATCGAAGTAGACAAGAACGGATTGGTAACCATCACCAAGGCTTGTGCAGTGGCAGGATTGGGAGGAAAGGTATATCGTTCCGGCGATTATGACTATTATATTAATGAAACTATCCGCAATAACGATCCGAAAGCCGTAGGACCTTTTATTATGGCTAGCTTGGAATACGAACGTTTACAAAAGTAATTTCCGACAATGAAAAGGACTATTTTTAAAGGAATGATGTGTTTGCTTCTACTGGGTGTGGGAGCAACATCTGTTTATGCACAACAACAGCAACGCAAAGACACATTAGTCGTGGCACGCGACGGGACAGGGGAGTATCGTAACATTCAGGAAGCCGTGGAAGCTGTCCGCGCTTTTATGGATTATACGGTGACGATCTATATCAAGAATGGTATATACAAAGAAAAACTAGTCATTCCTTCCTGGGTAAAGAATGTGCAATTAGTGGGCGAAAGCGCAGAAAAAACGATTATCACTTATGATGACCATGCCAATATCAATAAGATGGGTACTTTCCGCACCTATACGGTGAAAGTGGAGGGAAATGACATCACTTTCAAAGACCTGACGATTGAAAATAATGCGGCTCCACTGGGGCAAGCGGTAGCTCTTCACACCGAAGGTGACAGACTGATGTTTGTCAACTGTCGTTTCTTGGGAAATCAGGATACTATTTATACAGGAACCGAAGGAGCGCGTCTCTTATTCACAAATTGCTATATCGAGGGAACTACCGATTTTATTTTTGGTCCTTCCACCGCTCTATTCGAATATTGCGAACTGCATAGTAAACGTGATTCGTATATCACTGCCGCTTCCACTCCTCAAAGTGAAGAATTCGGTTATGTATTTAAAAACTGTAAGCTGACAGCCGCTCCGGGAGTGAAAAAAGTATATTTGGGTCGTCCGTGGCGTCCTTATGCGGCAACGGTCTTTATCAATTGTGAGTTTGGTAATCATATCCGTCCCGAAGGATGGCACAATTGGAGGAATCCGGAGAACGAAAAGACAGCCCGTTATGCCGAATTCGGAAATACGGGTGCGGGCGCAGATACTTCCGGGCGTGTGGCATGGGCTAAACAGTTGACAAATAAGGAGGCAATGAAGTATACTCCGCAAAATATCTTTAAGGAAAGCAGTAATTGGTATCCTTATAAATAAAAATACGTAGGGTTTCCGACTGTTTATGCAGCTTGAAATTTTTGTTTCCGGGCTTGGGCATTTGCTTTCCTGGCTTGAAATTCCCGTTCCAAGGCAGGAAACTGCAGTTTCCCTATGTGGGAACTGTCGTTTCTCTACGTGGAAACTAGCGTTTCTTACCGGGGAAACTGTAGTTCCTATACGTGGAAACTGAATTTGTCTGCGTGCAAAACAGGATTATTAAAGGTGTTGCAGATAAACATCTGCAACGGTATCTGCAACAGTATCTGCAACGCTGCAATCGGTTGATTGCAAGTAAGATACAAGCAAAACGTTGCAGGTGGCAGATAAAAACAAAAAATAAAACTCGTAGGAGGGGATGAAGAATATGAAAACACTTAGGGTTAAAATGGTAGGGCTACTTGCAACGGCTCTTATTCTTTTTTCTGCATTTCGTGCAGATAAACCGGTCATCACTATCTTTATGATAGGTGATTCGACAATGGCTAACAAGAAAATAGACGGAGGAAATCCCGAACGTGGTTGGGGAATGGTACTTCCCGGATTCTTCTCCGAAGACATACGGATAGACAATCATGCCGCCAACGGTCGAAGTTCCAAGAGCTTTATCAGCGAAGGACGCTGGGAAAAAGTAATTTCTAAGGTGAAGAAAGGAGATTATGTCTTTATCCAGTTCGGCCATAATGATGAGAAAGCAGACTCTACCCGTCACACCGATCCGGGTAGTACTTTTGATGAAATTCTTCGTCGGTATGTGAATGAAACCCGCGCCAAAGGTGGAATTCCGGTATTGTTCAACTCTATCGTCCGTCGAAACTTTGTGCAGCCGAAGGATGATGCCATCGCAAAAGATGTCCGCCGCACACCGGGGGAAAAGGAACAACCGAAAGAGGGAACTGTTTTATTCGATACGCATGGCGCCTATCTGGATGCTCCCCGCAATGTGGCAAAAGAACTGGGAGTGACTTTCATCGACATGAACAAGATTACTCATGACCTGGTGCAGGGACTTGGACCTGTAGAATCAAAGAAACTATTCATGTTTGTCGAACCCAATCAGGTGCCGGCTTTCCCGAAAGGTCGTGAAGACAATACTCATTTAAACGTATACGGAGCACGAACAATTGCCGGACTGGCAGTGGATGCCATCGGCAAGGAAATTCCGGAACTGGCGAAATATATCCGTCAATTCGATTATGTAGTGGCCCAAGACGGTAGCGGTGATTTCTTTACCGTGCAGGAAGCTATCAATGCTGTTCCCGATTTTCGCAAAGACGTCCGTACCACTATCCTGATTCGTAAAGGAACTTATAAAGAGAAGCTCATCATCCCTGAATCCAAGATTAATATCTCTTTGATTGGAGAAGACGGTGCGATACTGACTTATGACGGTTTTGCAAACAAGAAAAATGTATTCGGCGAGAACATGGGAACTTCCGGTTCGTCCAGCTGTTACATCTATGCCCCCGATTTTTATGCGGAGAATATCACATTCGAGAACTCATCAGGCCCCGTAGGACAGGCAGTTGCCTGCTTTGTGTCTGCCGACCGTGTCTATTTTAAGAACTGTCGTTTTCTAGGTTTCCAGGATACGCTTTATACATACAGCAAGCAAAGCCGCCAATATTACGAAGACTGCTACATCGAAGGAACGGTAGATTTTATCTTCGGTTGGTCTACGGCTGTTTTCAACCGTTGCCACATTCATAGCAAACGGGATGGTTATGTCACCGCTCCCTCTACTGATAAAGGTAAAAAATATGGCTATGTATTCTATGATTGCAGACTGACTGCGGAACCGGAAGCCACAAAAGTGTATCTGTCCCGTCCTTGGCGTCCGTATGCGCAAGCTGTATTTATCCGTTGCGAATTGGGGAAACACATTCTTCCCATTGGCTGGAACAACTGGGGTAAGAAGGAAAACGAAAAGACAGTCTTCTATGCCGAATATGAGAGCCGGGGCGAAGGAGCCAATCCGAAAGCGCGTGCCGCTTTCTCCCAACAACTGAAAAACCTGCAAGGATACGAGATTACGACTGTACTGGCAGGCGAAGATGGATGGAATCCGGTAGCGGACGGAAACAAACTGATAACAGTGAAACGTTGACTTGACGAATATGTAAAGAAATGAATTACTAAGCAAAAAACAATGGATATATAAAAGACAATAGATCACTTGTCCTATAGAATGGTTCGATTCTGTTAAATAGCCGCTAAAGATTGCATAAAAGTACAACTATTTTTCTATCTTTACGGCACAGAACCTAGTTATATGATGAAGAAAACCTTAATTTCAGTAATTCTTTTGCTAGCTATTGTGTTCTCGACACATGCGCAGCAGCACTGTTTTTTCACCCACTATTCTATTGAAGATGGATTGTCCCAAAATACGGTGATGAACATCTTGCAAGATCACAAAGACAACCTTTGGTTTGCCACTTGGGATGGAATCAACCGTTTCAACGGTTATACCTTCAAAACATATAAGGCCCGTCAGGGAAACTACATCAGTCTGACCAATAATCGCGTAGACCGTATCTATGAAGACCGTTATGGTTTTTTGTGGCTACTGACTTATGATAATCGTGTCCATCGTTTCGACCCGAAGACAGAGACTTTCGAACAAGTACCTGCTGCCGGAGAGGAGGGGAGTGCTTTCAATGTGCATACCATTGAGGTGATGCCGAACGGAACCGTCTGGCTGCTGACAGAAAATGACGGAGCTATCCGCATCCTAACTCATCCGAATGAGAATAATCGTCTGACATGGGATATTTATTCCAGTAAGACGGAACTGTTTCCCTCTTTACATGTATTCAAAGTACATCAGGACAAAGCAGGCAATGACTGGCTGTTGACAGATAACGGCCTCGGCATGATCCGCCCCGGAAAGAAAGAACCGGATTCCTATTTTACGGAGACAAAAGGAAAGTTTGGCGGCATAAACCAAGCCTTCTATGCAGTACAGGAGCGGGATAAGGACATCTGCTTTGCTTCGGATCATGGACGTATCTGGTCTTATCAGAAAGATAGCGGAGAATTTACGTTGATCGAACTTCCTACAAAAGGACAGATCACTTCCATTCACCCCGTTGCACCGGACGTTTCTGTAATTACTACCGATTCGGATGGTTTCTTTACTTACAATCTGCGGACCAAAACAAATGTGCATTACTCATTCCTGACTTGTAAGGCTTTACCCGCAAAACCAATCCTTTCTGCTTATGTAGACCGTTCTTCGGAAGTGTGGTTCGAGCAGGAAGAACCGGGTGTTGTAGCCCATTTTAATCCCTCGACCGGAGTGGTGACCCGTGAACAGATTCTTATTGAATACAGTAATCCCGAACGTTCCCGTCCGGCCTTCCATATCCATGAAGATGTAAACGGGTATCTTTGGGTACACCCTTACGGAGGAGGTTTCTCTTACTTCGATCCTCAAAAAAAACGGTTGGTTCCTTTCTATAACGGACTGGGTAGCCGTGACTGGCGCTTCTCCAATAAGATTCATTCGGCTTTCTCCGACAAACAAGGTAATTTATGGCTTTGCACCCACTCCAAGGGATTGGAGAAGGTGACTTATCGGAATGTACCTTTTGCGATGATGACTCCCATGCCGCATGAACATGAATCATTGCATAATGAGGTACGTGCCCTGTGCGAAGACAAACTGGGTAATCTGTGGGTTGGCTTGAAAGATGGTATGCTTCGTATGTATGATGCCGATAAAGCTTATAAAGGATACCTGACCGAAAGCGGCATCGTTTCTACTACCGGTACTCCCATGTTGGGAACTGTTTATTTTGTTATTCAGGATTCGAAAGGAATCATCTGGATTGCAACAAAAGGAGACGGACTTGTCCGTGCCGAGCCGACTTCTTCCAACGGAATGTCTTATAAACTGACCCGTTATCTTCATCGTGAAGAGGATATGTACAGTTTGAGCGATAATAATGTGTATTGTATCTATGAAGATCATTATGGTCGTATTTGGGTAGCTACTTTTGCCGGAGGTATCAATTATATCACGCAGAATGAAGCAGGAAAGACATTGTTTATCAATCACCGGAATAATCTGAAAGGGTATCCGATTGATCCTTGCTACAAAGCGCGTTTCATTACTTCCGATAATAATGGACGCCTGTGGGTAGGTACAACTACGGGAGCTGTTGCTTTTGATGAGAACTTTAAGAAACCGGAGGATGTGCAGTTTTATCATTTCTCCCGTATGCCGAACGATACGCAAAGTCTGAGTAATAATGATGTCCATTGGATTATTTCCACTAAGAAAAAGGAACTGTATCTGGCTACTTTCGGTGGGGGACTCAACAAACTGATATCTATCAGTAAGGACGGCCACGGAGAGTTCAAATCATATTCCGTACTGGACGGTCTTCCTTCCGACGTCTTGCTTTCTGCCCGCGAAGATAGTAAGGAGAATTTATGGATTAGTACGGAGAATGGAATTTGTAAATTTATCCCGTCTGAAGAACGTTTTGAAAGTTACGACGAACGTAGTATTACTTTCCCAGTGCGCTTTAGTGAAGCGGCTTCCACATTGACGGCTAAAGGAAGTATGCTTTTCGGTGCCAGTGGGGGAGTCTTTATATTTAATCCCGACTCTATTCGTAAGAGTAGCTATATCCCACCTATCGTATTCTCCAAACTGATGGTGACTAATGAGGATATTACGCCCGGAGATAACTCCTTGTTGAAGGTGGATATTGACGATACCGACCCATTGGTGCTCTCACACAAAGAGAATATTTTCTCCGTTCACTTCGCTGCACTCGATTATACTAATCCGCAGAATATACAGTATGCTTATATTCTCGACGGATTTGAGAAACAGTGGACTTTTGCCGACAAGCAGCGTAGTGTGACTTATACGAATCTTCCGAAAGGAGAGTATGTGCTCCGTGTTCGTTCAACGAATAGTGATGGTGTGTGGGTGGATAATGAACGTATACTGAACATTGTTATTCTGCCTTCTTTCTGGGAGACGCCGGTAGCTTATGTGCTTTATGTTCTTTTTATTCTGATTATTATTCTCGTAGCCGTTTATATCCTGTTTACTATTTATCGGTTGAAGCATGAAGTTTCGGTCGAACAGCAGATTTCAGATATAAAACTGCGTTTCTTTACTAACATATCGCATGAGTTGCGTACTCCGCTTACGTTGATAGCCGGTCCGGTGGAGCAGGTCTTGAAGAATGATAAATTGCCGGCTGATGCTCGCGAACAGTTAGTGGTGGTTGAACGGAACACCAATCGGATGCTCCGTCTTGTCAATCAGATTCTGGACTTCCGCAAGATTCAGAATAAGAAGATGAAGATGCAGGTGCAGCGGGTGGATATTGTACCTTTCGTCCGTAAGGTGATGGATAATTTTGAAGCTGTGGCCGAGGAACATCGGATTGATTTCCTGTTCCAGACCGAAAAGGAACATCTTTATCTTTGGGTGGATGCCGATAAACTGGAAAAGATTGTATTCAATTTGCTTTCCAATGCATTTAAATATACGCCGAATGGCAAGATGATTACGATGTTTATCCGGGAAGATGAAAAGACGGTTTCTATCGGTGTGCAAGATCAGGGGATCGGTATCGCAGAAAACAAAAAGAAGTCACTGTTTGTCCGTTTTGAGAATCTGGTAGATAAGAATCTTTTCAATCAGGCTAGTACGGGTATCGGACTTTCATTGGTGAAAGAGTTGGTGGAAATGCATAAAGCGACTATTTCCGTTGATAGTCATTTGGGAGAAGGGAGTTGCTTCAAAGTCGATTTCCTCAAGGGAAAAGAACATTACGATAAGGAAGCCGAGTTTATTCTGGAAGATGCGGATGCTCCGGCAAGAATGGGACAGGTAGTGGATATTGCCAATTCTTCCATTCAGTCTGAAACGTTGGTAAGCGATGATTCGGAGAAGATTGATGATGTGTATGGGGAAGAATTTGCGAAAGAAGAGAACTCCAAAGAATTGATGCTGTTAGTCGAAGATAATCAGGAGTTACGTGAATTCTTGCGCAGTATATTTTCTCCGATGTACCGGGTGGTGGAAGCTGCTGACGGTAAGGAGGGGGCAAGCAAGGCTTTGAAGTACCTGCCGGATATTATCATCAGTGACGTGATGATGCCTGAAAAAGACGGTATCGAAATGACGCGTGAACTGCGTGCGGATATGACGACCAGCCATATACCTATCATTTTGCTTACTGCCAAAACTACGATTGAAAGCAAACTGGAGGGATTGGAATATGGTGCGGATGATTATATAACGAAGCCTTTCAGTGCTACCTATCTGCAAGCACGTGTGGAAAATCTGTTGATGCAGCGTAAGAAACTGCAAAGTTTCTACCGGGATAGTCTGATGCATATCAATATTTCTACCGGTCAGGAGGAAGTGCCTGTGGCTACGGATATGCCGTCTGCTGAAGAAGATGTGTCCGAAACTCCACCTACAACTCTCGAAATGTCTCCCAACGACCGTAAGTTTATGGATAAATTGGTTGGATTGATGGAGCAGAACATGGATAATGGAGAACTGGTGGTAGATGATTTGGTTCGGGAACTGGCTGTCAGCCGTTCTGTCTTCTTCAAGAAGCTGAAAACACTTACCGGATTGGCTCCGATTGAATTTATCAAAGAAATGCGTATCAAGCGGGCTACACAATTAATAGAAACCGGAGAATTTAATATGACCCAGATTTCGTATATGGTCGGCATTAATGATCCGCGTTATTTCAGTAAATGCTTTAAAGCACAGGTTGGAATGACGCCTACAGAGTATCGGGATAGAGTGGGGAGATAATAATAGGAAAGGAAAGAAATAGAAAGGGGGATGTTCAAAGCTCCCCTTTTATCGAAATCACCCTCACTACAACTATCTGTGGCGAGGGTGATTTTTTGTTTATGAGAGTTCCGATACATTTACCCTCATCTTGGTTATCCGAAATTATTTTTTAGGGTATAGATGATTCACAAGGCTGTTCATATACATTTCCAGGTTTGTATATTCCGGGCTTAATGTATATTTGGCTCCGTCTGAAGGATCATTGGGATTAAGGTTGTGTTTCTTTTCCCATTCATCGGGAATACCATCACCATCTGTATCAACAAGTGCTGTTTCTGATTTATATTCCGGCCATCCTCCTACATCAGACGGTTGGTCAATCATTCCATTCGTGCTTCCGTGAGAACCTTCGTAAGTATAAGTGCCTTTGAGAGTTTCATCTACGATGCGTTGGTCTATGGCGTCACGGCGATATGAAGCACCGGCAAACTCGAGAACATCTTTGTAGGCTTTCTTGGCAGGTTGCAAAGAAGTATGTTCGGCTATGTCAAATGCTTTTTTAGACAGTACTTCCTTTTCTGTGGCAAAGTCTTTTTTGATAACCAGTCCGTAAGAGTTATCCATATTCACTTTATAAAGAGCCTCTTTCTGCTTATCGGTCAGTTTGGGACAGGTAGGATCCATATAGTTACCTTTGAAATAGAATACACCATGAACACCTGCTTTATTGTTGTTTTTGCCATCATCGGCATACGCTGTAAACAAGCGTTTGAAAGAACCTTTTGTCGCACTGAAAGGTCCCGGTTTATAGTAGTTATTGATAAAGTTGTAGGAACCTCCTTCACCGGCATAAGCACCGTCACTGCCATAATTATAAATCACATTATTGAATAATTCCACTTTTTCATCTCCCGGACGACCCGTATAACGGCTTCCGCAAAGACGGGGTGTGCGGTTAGTGTGATGGGCGAGTAAGTTATGGTGAAAAGTAGCAGGTTGTCCACCCCAGATACCTCCATAACCATGCGCTCCCTTTTCGTGGATAGAATTGGCGAGACTTTCACTGATGATGCACCATTGAAGAGTGAAATTACGGTTATCATAGAATGTGGCACATTCGTCCGTACACCAACTCATGGAGCAGTGGTCTATGATAATGTTTTGGTGCGCTTTAGTACCATTCATTGCGTCGTCGCCTTTTTGTTTGATGTCGACTCCCATACGGGAACGGATGAAACGGACGATTACGTTGTCTGCCTGAATAGAGAATGTATAGTTTTTCAGGCAGATACCATCACCCGGAGCTGTCTGTCCTGCAATGGTCACATCACCATTGTTGAGTTTTAATGCTTTTTGTAATTCAATAATTCCGCTAACCGCAAAGACAATGGTGCGGGGACCTTTCTTGCTGATAGCCCAGCGAAGTGTTCCTTCCGAACCGTCGTCTGCCAGGGAAGTAACAGTGTATACAGCACCTCCGGCACCACCAGTAGTATATTTTCCTGCTCCGTCGGCACCGGGGAAGGCGAGAACTTTGGAACGATCCGGGGTAGGATAGTCCTTTGATGTTTTTTCAACCGAAATGGCAGGTTGCATGGCTTGTCCCACTAGAGGAAAAGCCAATATCAAACTACAGATTGCTAATATATTCTTTTTCATTACTAATTTATCATTTGGGTTCGAATTTACTAAAATTATTCTATGACACTGCCACCTGTCGCACCATTTACCATGATTTCGTGCACCAGACTATTGAGATACATTTCCAGATTAGTGTACTTTCCATTTTTGTCAATAGTCGTTTCTTTCCCATCAGCAGATTTCTTGGGATTCAAACCATATTCTTCTTCCCAGTAGTCGGGAATACCGTCACCGTCCGTATCTTTCACGTTTGCATTGGTTACAGATTTCAGAACATCGTAGGGATCACTTACTCCTAAGGCTGTGCAGACATCTTTCGGGTCGTTGATATATCCACTTTTGTTTTGTGAGTAGCCGGAAAGACCTTTCCATTTACTGGCATCTCCCGTGCAACTTGCTTTTCTGTTTTTAACGTCGCTGATTATCAACTCGTCGACTTTATCACGATAGTTACTGGCTCCTGCATAGCTCATCACACGTTCATAAGCTTCATCCGGCGTATGAGTTCTTACATTTCCTGCCTTAACTACCGGTGAACTTGATTTTATCTGGGTATGTTGGTTCCAAAGCTCCGTAGTTGCACAGTTCTTTTCATCCATTTGTTCAAATACGCCTTTTGTCCAGTTATCATTGCTAACAGTCGTATTGCCTACCACTTTATTTCCGTCGATATAAAACTTTCCCCAAGTTTGAAGCCATTTTTTGTAGGCTTCGCCGGAGTAATTTTCCGGATATACATCCGGCTTGGCGATACGGTAAGCACGGTCTGCTTTACCACTTTCATCGGTTCCGGGGCCTGGTTTGTAGTAGTTGTTAACGATATTCACGTGTTGCGCTTCACCACCGTAGCAGCCTTCGCCTCCCCAGTTGTAGTAAACGTTGTTGCGCATATCCACTCGCTCTCCATCGTTGTTGTTCAGTGCTAATGTAGTATATCGGGGACCAAGGCGTGGAACACGGCTTTCGCAATGGGCTATCAGGTTATGGTGGTAAGAGGCATAGTTTCCTCCCCAGTTACCGCCATATCCGTGAGAAGCGAATTTGCCTGTGGCAGCATTGATCTTTACATCAGTCACACGTAAGGCTTGATAAGCTAAACACCATTGTACGGTAGAATTTTGCATACCATAGACAGAAAGACATTCATCGCTTCCCCAGCTTACTGAACAATGGTCGATGATTACATTTTGTTTGTCACAACCTCCTAATCCGTCGCAGTCTACGTTAGAGTTTCCGGGGCGGAAACGGATGAAACGAATGATGATATTGCTGGAATTAATCGTAAATGGATAATTGGCGATACAGATACCGCCCGGTGATGTTTGTCCGGCAATGGTCAGATCATCTTTCTGGGTTTTTAATTCCGATTTCAAATAGATGGTACCCGACACATCAAATACAATCGTTTTAGGACCGTCTTGTTTCATAGCCCAGCGCAGACTTCCGCTGATACTTCCACTGGCGTCGTCTTCAAGGCTAGTCACATGATAAACTTTTCCCCCGCGTCCTCCGGTGGTATTGCGACCGTGACCTTCGGCGTATGGGAAAGCAAGAAGTTCTCCATAATCCAGTTGCTTGACATCAGAAGATGTCCCACCTGGATTA
>UMAA01004724.1_pt1 | contig 12475 bp, 6 predicted proteins | sample 1963611 | NCBI WGS metagenome assembly UMAA01 (sample SAMEA4835906, study PRJEB28245) | human gut metagenome | biome: gut microbiome; material: fecal sample | place: Denmark | collected 2008 | reverse complement strand
AGAATTCTGTTGCATTTGCAAGTTGAATTCAGCATCTTTAATCTATTACTTGAAATGGAATATTTGCTGTTGAGACAAAGCCCGTATTATCAAGTACATATACGTACAAACGATATTCTCCGGGAACTTTAATTGCAGTCTCATACACATTTTTATCTGACATAACCACCTCACCGACTCTTTCCGGACGCGGTTCATAAGAACCTCCAAAGCCCAGCACTGTAGCTTCTTTGAAGCACTTCCCGAAACATAAGTCAGAGAATCATTTTCCTTGTCTATGGCCGCAACCTCTGCTTTCAATGAAGCACCTGCCTTGATGCGGACATTATCAATAGCACTCTTCCCATTGACAGTCATCATACCCAGAATTACCGGAGCCGTTTCATCCAGTTCCTTACCAGTCCACACTCTTTGCATAGCCTCTACCATAGGAGTCTTTTCTCCTTTCAGAGGCAGCATATCCACCGTGTCTTCTACAAACATACTGAACCAGGTAGGCGTACGTTCTTCTTTTTGTCCCCACAAGAATACAAAAGAGCCCAAGCAACGGGGATTGGCAGAAATATATTGCGTATAACGCTCTTCGTACACCTGCCGTTTTTCTTCACTGGTCTGCTCTATGGGTGCTTTCCACTCGGTAGAAGCTGTTTCCCACCAACCGGTCGGTCCCCACTCGGTAATCATAAATGCACCCTTGTAGTCCGACTTGTCAACAACCATCTGCACCTCTCCCATCGGACCATATACATTGATACCCACATAATCGAGAGATGGAGCATACTTTGCCACAGAGTCCAATGCCGACGGATTGTAGGAAATCACTGTCGAAACCAGATGACGCTTGTCTATCGACTTAATCAGCTGTGCCAGTTCTTCCACAAAATTCCATGCGGCAGCTATATTGGCATTTCCCAACTCAATTTCATTGCCAATACCCCAAGCCAGCAAACTCGTATCATTCTTGAACGTTTCTGCCAACAAGCGGACTTCTTCGCGCATCTTGTTCTTATATTCATCATCGTAATAGCGTATAGAGTCTTTGGTCATGCCTATTCCCTGCATTACGTACATGTTGTGCTCCGAAGCCAATGCCAGGCTCTTCTTTATCTCCTCCACATTGCCTCCCCACGTTCTAAAGGCATTGGCACCACTCTGGGCGGCAATGTCCAACCGATATGTGCCGCCTACGCCTTTAATATAAGTTTCTCTTCCGTCAATGGAAAGTTTATAACCGTCTGTCGCCTTCTCTATCACAATACCGTCTAAAGAAGAAGGAGAACAGGCAGACAACAAAACCAAACAGATAAAAATAAATATTTTTTCTTTTTTCATTATCAATTGTCCTAAAGCATAAGGTATTTATGTTATAAATAAAAAACATTCAGCCTTCATATTTAAATTTTATTTAAATATGAAGGCTCTATTTTTTCTGAAACACGCGTACATAGTCCACCTTCATCGTTACAGGAAGAGCAGACTCATCCACACCGTTCATTCCACCCCAATCACCGCCCCAAGCCAGATTCAGAATGGGATAGAAAGCATAATGGAAAGGCCATTGATTATGACCAGCTCCCAATTGTTGCTTGGTAACAGCCAACTGTACCTTGCCATCCACGTATGTAGTGATGGCATCTTCTGTCCACTCTAAAGCATAGAGATGAAATTCTCCTTCTGCCTGTTCTATAGTCATGGCATGTGTTTTCTGCGTACCTATAGTATGATTATAATCTTGCGTATGGATAGACGAAGAGACTTCGTTGGGCATGACTCCCACTTCCTCCATAATGTCTATTTCACCACACATGGGCCATGGATTAGTATTCCAGTCATTATCAACTGGCATCATCCAAAAAGCCGGCCACGTCCCCTTGCCTTCAGGCAACATGATACGTGCTTCAAAATAGCCATATTCCCAACCAGTATTCACTTTAGCATACACACGACCAGAGTAAATTTTACCATCGGAGCCTTTGAAACAATTAATATTCAACTTACCGTCCACAAGTTCTGTCACACGCTTTCCGTCAGCAGAACCATTGACGTAATTTTGAAGTTCATTATTTACCCACCCTGCTCCTTGAACCTCGTGTGTCCAATCATTGCCAAGAGATGTACCCTCATTAAATTCATCATGCCAAACCAACCGATACCCCTCAGGAGTATTGATATCCAGATCTTCAGCCGATTCTTGAATAACTGTTACCGTTACTTTCTCTGCACCAGCCACAACCTCAACTGTACCCGTACGGGAAATCTTTGCATCATTAGCTAAAGTGGTCACAACAATTTCCCCACTATTTTTTTCTGCGCTAATCCAACTATCATTGGATTTCACATTCCATTCGCCAGAAGCAATAACAGATAAGACAAAAGATTCTCCTATAGAATTAGAATACAACTCAGTCTGTGACACTGATAAAGGAGCCGCTTGCGTAAGAGGAATAGATACACGAGTAGCACCAGATTTAACTACCACCGTACCAGTACGAGAAGTAGTACCCGTATGAGCACTGACTATAACTGTCGCTGTGCCTTGGCTAGAAGAAGAACCCATTACATTTACTTTGACCCATGAACTGCAATCATCAGAGGCAAAAGCTGTCCACTCTTTACCAGAACAAACCACATTCACCACATATTGGCTAGCTTGTGCAACAGCCTCTATCTTTTCAGGAGAACATTTAATGGTAACATCCTCGGATTGCGGTTCCTTGTCATCGCTACTGCCACAAGCAATCAACGAAAACAAAAGAATAGATAATAGACAATAGTATTTCATATATATATATTTTACAACATAAGTAGAGAAAAAAGGGAAAAGATGAAACTCCAGCAATTGCCAAGATAACACACATCCTTCCCCCTTTTTATTATTCACTGCTTTTAGCAGACCAATATTCTATCTAATACTAGTCATCAATCTCTATGAGTCTGGAAAATAATATCTTTAATAGTCACTTTTGTGTCAGCAGGATTTCCACCAAAATCCAAGACTAAAGATATAGCATGCATATCTTTAGGCGCCTTTTTATTTGCAACCCAAAATTTATTATCTTCATTACCCAACAAGTCCGTCTGTTCTGCAAAGAAGAAGTTATCATCATGTTTGACATCAGGTTCATCAGTCTGAACCAGTTTTACTGTTACCCCCTTCAAATCAGTACTAGGATTTAGAGTGACACAGAAATCATAGGCAGTTTCTGTATCGGCTGACAAATCTGTAACAAACGAGAACTGGTTCTGCCATTGTGCTTCAGTAGCATCAGGGAAAGTGAGTGTATAAGCATTTCCATCCACCACTAAATCTGGATTAGGTCTAGCACTCCAATCCGGGTTTGCATAGAAGAAAGTATTGGTAAAGGTTGCCTCGTTCCAAAGATTGTCTTCACTATCCACCTTCACCCAAGAAGGTTCAGGCTCTTGTACTTCAGGAATTTCCGTACCGTCATCATTAGCATGGTCTTTCAAGACAAAGCTTTCCAAAGTAATATCCGTATTAGCTTCATTACCACCAAAATCAAGTGCAAACTTCAAGTCGGTAATATTCACACCGGGTACGTTACTGAACCATATACACTTAGGTTCATTAGCATCTAAAGCCACACGCTGCATATTGATAAACGTATTGTCATCACCTTTCTGCTGTACTTTAACCGTCACGCCCGGATGTTTGGTAGTAGAAGTGATTATCACCGAAAAATCATAGGTTTTATCCACTGACAAAGCAACTACCTTATCCAATTCCACATGCATCTGAGCTTGCCACTGATCGGTAGTAGCTTCCGGTAAGGAAACAACAAATGCACCATTCTGATAAGTATATTTTGGATCTGCAATCTGCCCCCATCCTGGAGCATAGTAGAAAGATGCCACATTGAAAGTTACTCCCTTAAACATGTTAAATTCACTATCTTCCACAAAACCACCAAAACCGTTCATAATAGTCTTCTCTATTTCAAAGGTTTTGGTTATCGAACCATCACTAATGCCATTTGCGTTCTTTACTTTACATTCTACTGTATATGAACCTTTTTTACGATAATATTTGGAAAAGCCATATGAGGCTTGATAAGCGCCGTCAATTATCCAAATTGGAGACACTCCAGGAGCAGAAGTAAATTCAAAGTTTGCATAATTGGTTGTCTGATCTACAGTAACTTTAAAGTTATCAGTATAATCCGATGCTTGTGGGATATTGCCATTGGCTCCCGTAAAATCTTCAGGCGAACATGAAGTCATTGCAAAACCAGCAACCAACACGCCTGCCATATATTTAAATATATTTTTCATATCAATTATTTGTTAATGGAGTTATGGTAAACTATTTATAAGCATTTTGAACCAAAGCCGGATCGGAATCCAACTCTCCCTGTGCAATAGGAATATATTTCTTCTTTGCAGTCCAAGAATTAGTACGGTAACCATATTGATCGGGGATCAGTGCAGTAGTAGCCTTATTGCTGGCTGATGCTCCACTGATTCCTTCAGCACGTACCAAATCAAAATAACGCTTGCCTTCACCTACAAATTCCAAACGACGTTCTGTAAGTACATCGTCAACCGTAACGTTTGCAAGTCCAGCCAAACCGGCACGGGTGCGAACTTCGTTCAACCATGTCTTAGCCTCACCTGTACCACTTCCACCTGTACGAAGAGAAAGTTCTGCAGCATTTAGTAATGTCTCAGCATAACGATAATAACGATAATTGTTATTATAGTTCAAATTCTGGTCACCAGAAGACTGCTTGAAGTTCTTATCATACGGACGATATTTTTGTAACCAAATATGAGTATCTTGATAACGTTTCGTATATTCTACATCTTCGGCAATCACCCAGCAAGTTGCATCACGACGTTTGTCTTGTTCACTAAACATTTGATAAGTTTCAAGACGCATGGGCATAAATCCCCAGCCATCATTACCCTTTGACCAACCATCATCACCTGGGAAAGAGTTAGGAGAAATCAGAGTAGGAAGCACTGTACCACCAACAGCTAACGGACTTCCCCAGCCACGTTCGTTATTAGTTTGCTCATAATTAATTTCCCAGATAGATTCGTCACACCATTCACCTTCCGTTTCCCAGATGTTGGCAAAACTAGGATTCAATCTAAAGCTAGGACTATCAATAAGCTCCTTCATATAACCTAAAGCTTTTGAGAAACGACTTTCATCATTCTGATACATTACCATTTCAGCATATACCATATAAGCCATAGCTTGAGTGACACGTCCCAACTGACCTTCGTCGTCAACTTCTTTACCTTCTTTGATTGTTTTATAATATTTCAAAGGTAACACCTTAGAGTCAATTACAGCTTCAAGTTCTGCGATCAACTCAGCATAAACCTGATCGGCAGTATATTGCGGAGCCGTATAAGGAGGTTCGGAAAGATTCTCCAAATAGAAAGGTACATTACCAAAATAATGCCACAACATATTATAATAGAAAACACGTAGTAAACGGGCTTGCATCTCATAGAGTTTACGATTGGCCTCAGTAACATCAGTACCCCAATCAAGATATTTCAGTAAGTCATTACAACGTTTGATGCCAGAATAATCCACAGTCCAAAGAGAGCCAAGTGTATTATTTTCATTAGCTTCATAATTAAATAACATATGCCAATTCTGCATATCGGTCTTGGTTGCACCACCTACCCAAAAATTATCGCCCATAATTTCACCGTCAATATTCAAGGCATTGTACTGTCCCAATCCCCAATCTGGCCAATGGAGAGGGTCATAGGCGGCAATCAGAGCTTCCTGAATATGCTCATCCGTAGTATAATAATCTTCCAATGGTTCACCTGTCGGATTTTCCACCTCAAGAAAACTGTCACTGCAACCGGTAGTCAACACTGTAGCGGCAGCAAGTAAGCCTATTGCTAATATTTTATTTGTTTTCATATAGTTCTTATTTTTAGATTAGAAAGAAACATTTACACCTACTGTATATGTGCGAGCCTGCGGATAAATACCACGGTCAACACCAAGAGAAGTTGCACCTGAAGAAATTTCAGGATCAAATCCCCAATATTTGGTCCAAGTCACAAGATTTTCAGCTTGCACATACACACGCAGACGTTCAATAGTAAGTTTGCGAGTAAGAGTCTTAGGCAATGTATATCCCAAAGTAATATTCTTAAGACGAAGATATGAACCATCACAAACATAAAGATCAGATACCATCCAGTTCGTTGCATTACCGACAGCCAGACGAGGATACTTATTAGAAGTACCTTCACCAGTCCAACGTCCCAACATCCAAGAAGGATAGTTACCAGAAGCAACATCTGTACGATAAGTGCCATCAAACACATCAGCACCAGCTACACCTTGGAAGAAAATATTAAAATCAAAGCCTTTCCAATCAGCATTAAGATTCAAACCATAAGTCCAATCCGGAGTACCATTACCAATGTTAGTACGGTCATCTGCCGAGATGCTACCATCACCATTTACATCCACAAAACGTGTATCACCAGGAACCGCATCCGGCATAATCATTTTACCATCTTTATTGACATAAGCACGAACTTCATCCATATTCTGGAAAACACCGTCAGTCTTGTAACCATAGAAATAGGGGAAAGGTTGTCCGTTAGAACCGCGTGTACCACCACCAGAGAATCCTTGAATACCATCTAAATCCATATAGCCAGTATCATTTCCCAAGTTCTTCAATTCATTTTTAAGATAAGTAGCATTTCCCTTTACTGCAAATTTAGCATCAGCAATATTCCATTTATAGCCAAGTTCAAACTCAAAACCACTATTTTCCATATCACCTACGTTACCAAGAGGTTTAGTTTCACCTACATAACTCGGGATAGGCATCGTAATAATCATGCCATTGGTTTTCTTTATGTAATAGTCAGCACTGAATGTTAAAGCATTATTAAAGAATCCCAAATCAATACCTAAGTCAGTTTGCTCACTCTCTTCCCATTTCAAATCAGGATTTGCCAAACGTTGTGCTTTAGAACCGTTCCATTTGATGGCATCTTTACCCAAAAGGACATTGTTACCCATGGCCGTCAATGAAGTATAACCAAATTCGGCTATGTTATCATTACCATTCTTACCCCAACTGGCACGAACCTTTAAGTTAGACAACCATTCTCGCGTATCAGCCATAAACTCTTCATTTGTCACATTCCATCCCACAGATACTGAAGGGAACGTACCATATTTATTATTAATACCAAAACGACTTGAACCATCACGACGGATTGTAGCCTGAATCATATAGCGTTCATTATAGTTATAACTCAAACGAGCAAACATAGACGACATTCTATGTTCTGTATAAGGACCTCCATAAACGCCATACTGAACTGTAGCACCAGTAATATTACCATCTGCATCCTTTGTATATTCAACATTCCCTGTAGCATAATCAATAGAAGGTTTATTAGGATTCACCAGATTCCAACGGTTACCACCAAGTTGATCTCCCTTATATTTAAGAGCAGACTGTCCTAATACAACACCAAATGTATGTTTGCCGATAGTTTTGTCATAAGTTAATGTGTTTTCAATCTGCCATGTCACATTCTGTGCCTTGAATGAAGATGCATTAGTATGTGTTGCCTTATTATTAGCTGAGAGATAATACTTGCTCTTAGTAGCCCCTTCATTACCCCAAAATCCCATATCAGCACTATAATTGAAGTGATACTTCAAATTATCCCACAATTGAAGATCAATAGAAAACTTTGGAACAAACTTATGCGACCAATTCTTTGTAGGAGTCAATGTCATCATAGCCAGCGGATTATTCATTTCCTGATAAGCTCCTCCATAGCCAGGTACTGTATAAGGATCACCATTTGCATCACGAGGCAAATCAAAATCTTTATAAGTTTCAATCATCTTTTCAGCTGCATCACCAGTCAATGTAGGGGTCAAAATAGGAGACAGATAAAGAGCCGATCCCAAAATTGAACCGAATTCAGAGTTAGTACCAACACCTGTTGAATGCGTACGCATATAAGCCAAATTTACACCTAAATCCAATTTATTAAGGAAACCGCGTTCTTTAGATGCATCAATTAGATTATATTGAGTATTGGAACGAATAGTCAAACGGTCATAATTAGAATGTCCGTGATTACCACCAACAATACCATCTTGTGAATAATACCCCAAAGACAAATAATAATTTACTTTTTCCGATGCACCACTAACTGTCACATCATGATTCACTACCGGAGCATTGTCATAGAAAACAAGATCTTGCCAATCAGTGCCAAATCCTTTGATAGAATTTCCATTAGCATCAATCAAATTATAAGGATCTGCATAAATTGGAGCCTGACCACCATTCACATTGGCTTCATTCTGAAGGATAGCATAGTCTGTCGCACTAGTCACATCACGTCTCTTCCATGCACTCTGCCAGCCATAAGAAAAATTGTAATTAATTTGTGCCTTACCCATCTTACCTTTTTTGGTAGTTACTAGAATAACGCCATTAGCAGCACGCGCACCATAGATAGCACCAGAAGCAGCATCTTTCAACACTTCGATAGACTCGATATCATTAGGATTTACAAAATCAAGACCACCCCCAATAGGCATACCGTCTACAATGTAGAGCGGATCACTATTGTTGATAGTACCAATACCACGTACACGTACACGAGGAGAATCACCCGGCTGACCAGAAGCTGAAGTTACATCCACACCTGCAGCCAAACCTTTCAATGCATTATCCATACGCACCGGAGATTTGTTTTCCAAATCCTCACTACTAACTTTGGCAATAGATGCTGTTACCACACTTTTTTTCTGAACACCATACCCCACCACTACTACTTCGTCCAGCGTTTCTGAATCTTCCTGAAGAACTATTTTCAAGGAATTTTTTCCATTTACCGCTACTTCTTGTGACTTAAAACCAATATAGGTAATAGAAAGTGTTGCGTCGGCAGGAACCGACAATGTAAAATTACCGTCCAAATCAGTAATTCCACCATTGGTAGTTCCTTTAACTACCACATTTACTCCAGGCAACGGTTCATTATCCGAACCGCTTACCACTGTACCTTTTACCTGTATATTTTGGGCATATACAGAAGCCAAGGTAAAGCTTAACAGAAATAAAACTGATAATAACTTTTTCATAAGTTTTACTAAATTAAGATTAACGTTTCTCGGTTTTGTTCTCAATCGAACAGTGCAAACATAGAGTAAAATGCAATAAAACAAATAAGAAACAATCATTCTTAAATACGTCAAATCTGAAATTCAAATACGTTATCAATACGTCATCAGCAAATAACTTACTAATAATCAATAATTAATATATACTTTTAAGTATTACGTCACAACATGTTATAGAACACAAAAGGGAGGAATATTAAATTCCTCCCTTCCATGCACTTCCTTCTTTTAAAGGAAGTTAATATCTAAAGACTACAGTTTATTGCTTAAATAATCCGTCAAACTATCCTCTCTCTCTAAAGCGAACTTCTTACGAAGACGATAACGGATTGTTTCAACTCCACGAACCGAAATGTTCAATAGAGGCGCTATTTCTTTCGTGGAAAGATTCATCTTTAGATAAGCGCACATCATGCGTTCGTTGTGGGAAAGTTCAGGATGCTTGGCATGAAGACGTTTCATAAAATTGTTATGTATCAAATCGAACTGGTCTTCAATACGCTTCAAAACCTCATCACTCTGTATATTACCGTCTATTTTATTATTAATAAGTATGAGTTGCTGTTTTCCTTCCCGAGCCCCCTCACCCTTCAGCAAGGCGGATACTTTAAGTATCTCTGACTTGATTTCAGTCAGCATTTCATTCTTACGGACAAAGTTTATCATCAGATTGGCCATTTCCTGACTCTTATGTTGCAAATCGTATTCCAATTTTTCTTTCTCCAGCTGCATAATCTGCTTTTCCTGACGGGCTTTCTCCTCTTCGTACTCCCTTTCCATATCGTGCAACTCTTTATCTTTCTCGATTACCGCCTGCTGTTTCTTCCGTTTCACACGGACATCATCCCAACGATAGACATACCATAAGGCAAGCAAAGCCAAGATGATATAACAAACGTATGCAGCAGCACTACGATACCACGGCGGAAGTATACGGAAAGCAATTGTATCCGATGATGTCGTACCGTCAGGAAAGACCGCCTTAACTTCAAACGTATATTCACCTTCCGACAGATTACTATACTCTTTGGTGCGTACCGTTGTAAAATCGGACCAGCTCCCCTTATTCAGACGATATTGAAAACGGACATCATCTCCTACCGCAAAGAAAGAAAGGGCATAGTCAAAACGAACGGAATTCATGGAATAAGCTATCACCGGAACCGGCTTCTCTCCTAAAAAGTTTGCGGTATATACCAATGAATCCTTGGGATAAGACAGATACATGTTCCTTATATATAAGGAATGGCTACGATCCTGATGCTCCCTTACGGCCGGGATACTGAACAAAGCGAAACCTCCTTCATTAGGAACCACCATCAGCGAATCTGAAAGAGGAATAATCGTTTCAAAACCGGGTACCAGTTCAATCAGCGATTGCTGGATGGGATTAATGCTTGTATTCGCCCCCCGCTTATAGGTACCCAGATTGGCAATACAGATTTCGTGAGGGCTCAAACTTATCAACTTATCGTGATACTCCAAGATACGCGAATAGGCCGTGGTGCCATTCAAAAGGTTGTTCATATCCGGACAAGGCTCCATGACATCTTTATGAGGATTATGCTTATAGATTCCCCGGGGAGTGGCAAAATACACCCGGTCTTCTATCTTCGCTATATACATATCACGTCCTACCGGAAAACCATCCTTCGCGCTATATTCCTTTATACGGACAGCTTTTGTCAAATCATTATCCAAATCCACACGGGTAACGTGGTCTGTATTATACACCCAAATCACCTTATCACTTTCCTGCTCAAAAAGACGGCAAGAATCGTTCACACCCTCAATCTTGCCAACCACCTGCCATTCTCCATTCTTTTTCCCAACCAAATAAATACCGTTATATACCCCGACATACATAAGGTCCGTACGTCCTGCCACAAGCTGGCAACACCAGGCGCCGGCAATATCCGTCACGCGTTTTACGGAAGTGCCATTGATAAGGAAAATACCACGGTCGTGCAGACAGAAGAGTTCATCACCTATACGGCAAAGGTTCCAGACCTGTCCGCTGGATTGGGGCATCGGACGGATATCCGGCAAATCGCCGTTCATCTGTACCGGATAAGAGGTGTAATACAAACCCCGATTGGTACCTAAATAAAGATAGCCGCCTTCTACGGCCGCCGTATATCCCGTGCCGTAGGAATAAGGATAGGAATAGAGATTCGTAAAAGGAGAACTCAGACAGACGTAGTCAATGCCGCTATCCAGACCGGCCCAGAGGTTTCCGGTTGTATCGAAGGAGACAGAAAGCACCGTATTGTTACGCAAGCCGTTGTTCTCATTGAAATATTTCAGTTGCATGGTGCTGCAATCCACCAGTACCAATCCTTTATGAATGGTTCCCAAGGCAATCTTATCATCCTTTTTGGCCACGCAAAAGACTTCATTCTCACGCATAAACTCTTCGGCACCGGTGATAAACGGTTCCATCGTACGCCCGTCACAATAGTAAAGTCCGTTGTATGCAGTCACCACCAGAACACCTTTCTTATAAGGTATAATGCCACGAATACGCTTGGAAGCCAACGCATCGGCACCCTGAAGAGGGAAAAAAGTGTTTCCAACCAAAAGCCATACGCCTCTGTCCGTACCGATGTAAAGAATACCATTGACCATATTGGAACAGTCTATCTTGGCATTCATTTCAATGGCGGTATATTTTCCGTTCAGGAACTTCACCACGCACCCGTCCCCTTGGAAATACAAGATATTGTCAGTCTCATGAATGCCCCACACGTTTCCAAGAAAACGAACGGAACTCTCCAAAGTATCGGACATGCAATGATAGGCCAAAGAACCGTCCGTATCCGGTTCATAATAGCCGAATTCATTGATGCCCCCCACATAAATTCTTTTTTGGGTGGCAGAAGCCAGAACGGAACGCACATCGGAAGCATTGTTCAATGGAAACACATTCCAGACATTGCCATCAAATTGCACCATACCGTTCTTGTTGGCGAAATATACCCACTTGTCATCATAGGGTGCTATCTGCCAAGTCTGGGTCCCCTTACCATAAACACTTTTATCAAAATTGACGATAAAGCTATTCCAGCCGGCAATTGCTTCGACCAAAGGGGGAAAAAGAAAAAGGCAGAAAAAAAGGTAGAATGACAATATGTGTTTGTTCATGCGTATAATGACTATATAGTTAGTTGCACAAAAATAATGCTTATTTTCAAGGTAGCACACAATAGCCTATCTGTTTTTTTGTCCCCGATTATTATTTTCTTCTCAAATGGCAATCTTTTGCATAACTATACTTTAGATTCCGGTATACTAAGAAGT
>UMAA01004282.1_pt1 | contig 12956 bp, 10 predicted proteins | sample 1963611 | NCBI WGS metagenome assembly UMAA01 (sample SAMEA4835906, study PRJEB28245) | human gut metagenome | biome: gut microbiome; material: fecal sample | place: Denmark | collected 2008 | reverse complement strand
CAACCTCCGCAGGGGACTTACTTGATTCGGTTAAACTGCCGGGTAGTTACAGGTAGTTTGGAAATTTTATAAAAGACTGTTAAAATTAGGAAAATCACATATTAGTGTCCTGATTTTGACAGTCTTTTGTTGTCTGTGGATTTTTCAAATGTTATACTGTAAGACAGGAGGAAAATGAAGAAAATGGAATGCTGGATAGTTACAACAATTTCGTAAAATGTAAAAAGAGAAAGGAAGACGAATATGAAAAGATGGAAAAAGTTTATAGCAATGGGACTGGCGGTATCTATGATAGTTCCGTCTTGTATACCGCAGACATTGTGGGCTTCAGAGTTTTCGGCAGGAAGTGTTGAATCAGCAGCAGATGTTTTTGAAGATGGTGCCGGATATGAGACAGGAAGTGAGTCAGGAAATAAAATATCTGATGAGAATAACAGTGGAGATGAGTTTGGAACAGGAGAGTTAAAAGATCAGGAACCGGAACAGTCGGAGACAGAAGATTCAGTAAATGCCGGACAGAGTGCGGAAGGTTATAACATTCTGCTTTACAGTGATGGTAAACTGGAAAAAACATATGTGATACCCTATGCAGATGCGGATACTGCTAAAGTACCGGAAGCACTGAAGGGAAAGACAGGTTACATTTTTAAAGAGTGGAATACGAAAGAAGATGGAACCGGTGAAACTTATAAACCGGGAGATTCTATTAAGAAACTTCTTGAAACAGCAGATATGGCAAAGCAGGCTCAGGAAACCAGTGAGAGGACAGAAGCCGGAGAAGAAATAAAACCAGAAAAAGATGTGATGCAGGAAGAAAATGATGTGGCACAGACGGACAGCGCATCATGGGAAGAAAAAACTGATAAGGCAGAAATGCAGATATCAGACACAGAAAATGATGGAACAAGTCCGGATATATCTACAGATAAGGCTATTGCAGCAGGAGATACAACAGCAATAACCCTGTATGCAATCTGGGAGAAAGCATCCGAATATAAAATCACATATAAACTTAATAAAGGAAAAAATAATACTGCTAATCCCAAAACTTATACTTCAGAAGATGAGATTAAATTTAAAAAGCCGACGCGTTCCGGATATCATTTTGTGGGATGGTATACAGACAGTAAGTATAAAAATCAGATAAGTGTGATTGAAAAGGGTTCAGAAGGTTCCCTTACTTTATATGCAAAATGGACAAAGGAAATCAGTCCTTCGGCGAAAGCTGCATCACTGGATTATGTAAAAGGAACAAAGGTGAATACCATCACTGTATCCGCAACTGTTTCAAATTATGTGAAAAGTTCGGATGGTTATTACTATCTGGTGTATGTAGATTCTAATTCCGGTAAAGTGAAAAAAACGGTGGGTAAAGTAAAGAAGCCGGAGAAGGCAAAAGGGAAGATCACATTTAAGCTGAACATTTCCGAACATCCGGAATATGCACAGGGAAAATTTGCTATAGGGATAAAAAAATCTAAATCTGCGTATAGTGTGATCAGTCCGAAAAGCTATGTCAGCAATCCGGAGAAACTCAGTACAAATACAGCAGCATATTTTGTTCCGGGGACAAAAAAAGGAATTCAGGCTACAGATATCAACGAGCTGACAGATACAAAATCCAAAACAGTATTTTTTAATTTATATATTTCAGACCTGATGCGAAAAGACAGTGGTGTGGAAACATATAAATATAATGGGAAAACATATCATTTTAATGGTCTGTACGGATATGTATATCTTGTTCAGCAATGTAATGCAAAGGGAATCCAGGTGACTGCACAGATCAGTATTGACAGGAATGCCAGTACGCAGAGCTTTATTACGGGAAACAGTCCTTATGCAGAAACAGCTTATTATGGATGGAACACAGATAACAGCACAACTAGACAGACTATGGAAGCAATGTTTGCATATCTGGGAGAGAAGTTTGGAAAAAATAACTGTTATATAAGTAACTGGATCCTGGGAAATGAAGTAAACAGTGCAAGCGGATATTATTATGTAGGGAATGTCAGTTTTTCAAAATTTATCTCCATGTACAGTGAAGCTTTTCGCTGTCTTTACAATGCAGTGAAAAGCAGCCGGGGAAGTTCCAAAGTATTTATCTGTCTGGATAATTGCTGGAATCAGAAAAATGCCTTTACTATCTGCTATAGTGCAAGATCAACTCTGGAAAGCTTTGCGGCGAAGATTTCTGATATGCAGAAAGATGTGAACTGGAATCTGGCATATCATGCATATAATCAGCCGCTTTCAGATTCACAGTTCTGGTCAGGTGCAAATGCATCCATGTTTACCAGTGATGCGAACACCACCACGTTTATCACTATGCGTAATATCCAGACACTTACAGATTATGTGAAAAATAGATTTGGTTCCAATACAAGGATCATTCTTTCGGAACAGGGATTTTCTTCCACTTATGGAGGACAGGCAAATCAGGCGGCAGCAATTGCACTGGCCTATTATAAGGCTGCCTGCAATCCAATGATTGATGCATTTATTATAAGAAGCTATAAAGATGAAGCCCATGAGGTGGCTCAGGGATTGGCAATGGGATTGAAGGATGCCAATGGGAAAAAGAAAACAGCGTATAATGTCTTTAAAAATATGGATAGTTCCAATTCCCTGAAATATACAGAAAAGGTACTAAAAAGTCAGGTTGGAAACTGGAAATCACTGGTTCCGGGATATAGTACCGGAAAAATTTCCTCCATGTATCGAAAGTGATGTAACTGACAGACAGGACTGTTTTTAAAAATTGCTGTCATATTGGAAATGTATAAAATTGTCACAAATTAAACACATTTTTCCCACACAAAGAACACAAATCATTCCTATACTTAGAAGCATCAAAAGGAAACAGAGATAAATAAATGACATAGATAAATGACATAGATTCATGGAGGGACTTTATTATGATGAACAAAGATAACAGAAATGATAAAATCAGAAAGATTGCAAAGAAAGGCCTTACATTCAGCTTATGTGCAGTACTTGCAGGAGGACTGGCAGCAGGAAGCTTTGAGGGAGTAAATAAACTTGCAGGATGGAGCGGAGCCACAACGGTAGAAGCTGCTTCAAATAAGGACGAGACAACCCTGACATATGCAAAATCCGAGAAGAAGGATGCAGATGCCAGTGATTCCAAATCAGATACCGGCAAAGATACAGGCAGCACAGCAAAAGGAAGCCTTGATGTGTCTGAAATCGTATCAGAAGCACTTCCATCTATTGTATCTATTACAACCAAGTCAGTTCAGGAGGTACAGAATTACTTCGGAATGTATGGAATGTATGGATATGCGCCACAGCAGCAGGAACAGGAAGTAGAGGGCAGTGGTTCCGGTATTATTGTTGGTAAGAATGATGATGAACTTCTGATTGCTACAAATTATCATGTAGTAGAAGGTGCGGATACATTGTCAGTTGCATTTACAGATGGAAATGCAGTGGAGGCATCCGTAAAGGGATTTGATGAAGAGAGAGATCTTGCAGTTGTATCTGTATCTCTGGATGATGTTGAAGATGATACAATGGACGCCGTTTCAATTGCGAATATTGGCAGTTCTGATGATCTGAAGGTGGGCGAGCAGGTAGTTGCAATCGGTAATGCTCTTGGATATGGACAGTCTGTTACAACCGGTATCGTAAGTGCCAAGAACCGCAGAATGGATTCTGACAATAACACAGTAACAGATGGAAGTGATGACAGCAGTGACGGTGTAAACCTGATCCAGACAGATGCGGCTATCAACCCTGGTAACAGTGGCGGTGCTCTTCTGAATATGGAAGGCGAGGTTGTTGGTATCAACTCTGCAAAACTTGCTTCTACTGAAGTAGAAGGTATGGGTTATGCAATTGCAATCTCAGACGTGACTGACATTCTTCAGAATCTGATGAATGAGACATCAAGAGATAAACTGGATGATTCTGAACATGGTGTACTTGGAATCAAAGGTTCTTCTGTAAGTTCTGAGGCAGTTCAGATGTATGGCATTCCAGCAGGAGTTTTTGTAAAAGAAGTAACAGAAGGTGGAGCTGCTGATAAAGCAGGTCTGAAAGCAAACAGCGTTATTACTGAATTTAATGGAAAAACTGTTTCAAGTATTAATCAGCTGATCGAATATCTTTCCTATTATGAACCAGATGAAGAGGTAGAGCTGACTGTGCAGGTTCCTCATGGAACAAGTTATAAAGAAGAGACTGTTAAAGTAACTCTGGATGAGAATACAGATGCTGATGACAGTGATGATAACGATAAAGACAGTAAGAAATCTAAAAAGGATTCTAAGAAATCCTCAAAAGATGCTGATGAAGATGTAGACGAAGATACAGACAGTGAGGATAGTATGGACTCCGATGATACAGAGGAAAGTGAGAATCCATTTATCCAGTACTTTGAGAATCAGGGATTTTTCAGATAATACCGGCAGAAAATAAAATTATATGATATCCGGATATAAAATCTGTGATAGTGTGTAGTGATGCGGATGATTTCATCTGCCTGATATCAGCACTTTCATATGTGAGAGAATTACATGTGAAAGTGCTTTATTATGCTATGGGAAAACATTCCATAATATTCTTATAGCATAATAAAGCCCTCCGGGCAGAATCACACTGCGGCGGGTTGATTATATTTTGGAAAAGATTCGTTACTGTTCACTCCGTTCACAGTAATGTAGCTAAAATTCATTCCAGATTGCCTGCGGCAATGGAATTTTGGCTTGTATGTCTCGGGATAGTGGTGTGTGAACAGTAACAAAGATTCTAAGGTGCTTTTGTGAAAGAGCACTTGAGAACAGCTATATGGCGTGATATAATAATATCATTGCGAAAACGCAGGTTTAACAGTGCAGATGGGGATAAAGAGGAGAAAAATATGACAGTAAAAGAATGTTATGAACAGATGGGTGCAGATTATGAAGGTGTACTTGGAAGACTGAGAAGTGAGGTTCTTATTAAGAAATTTGCAAAGAAATTTCTGGATGATGGAAGTTTCCAGAGTCTGAAGGATAATCTGGCACAGAAAAATGGGGAAGAAGCTTTTCGTGCAGCTCATACCTTAAAAGGTGTATGCCAGAACCTTGGATTTGATAATCTGTATAAGGCAAGCTTTGATATTACAGAGAAGCTCAGAGGAAGAGATACTGAAGGCTGTGAAGAACTTCTGGCAAAAGTGGAAGAGCAGTACAATAATACAGTAGATGCGATTCATATGATGGAAGACTGATGAAGGCAGCGATTTTTGATGTAGATGGAACGCTGCTGGATTCTATGTCTGTGTGGGAGGATATTGGAGAACGTTATCTTGCGAGTCAGAATATCACAGCGGAGAAAAATCTCCGGGCTGTTCTGCGCACCATGAGTCTGGAGCAGGGAGCCGCCTGGATGAAAGAAAAATATCAGTTGGATAAGTCTATTTCACAGATTATAGAAGAGGTTCTGAAAATTGTAAGTGATTTTTACCGGTTTGAAGCACTGTTGAAACCAGGAGTGAAGAAAACTCTGGAATGGTTTAAAGAGAGAAATATACAGATGACAGTTGCAACATCTGGAAACCGGGAACTGACAGAAGCAGCACTTGCGAGAAACGGGATTCTGGATTATTTTGAGCAGATTTACACCTGTACAGAAACAGGTGCAGGAAAAGATGAACCGTTGATCTACCTGAAGGCAGCAGAATCTATGCAGGCAGAACCGAATGAGACACTTGTATTTGAGGATGCGCTTCACGCAGCGAAAACTGCAAAAAAAGCAGGATTTGTGGTTATTGGTGTCTATGATGAAGAAAACAGGAAGAATATTTCCAAAATGAAAGAAGTCTGCGACTGTTACTGTGACAGGATGGATGCGGCGATTGAGAATATACGTTTGGCAATATAAAAAAGAGGTTTCGTTAAACTTTGTGGTAACGAAGCCTCTTTTTTTAGTAAGTTGTTAGTAAATTAGTATCAGCGTGTCATTGGCAGATTATTATTAATTCCTTTGATCATAAGAATCTGGTGAAGATCAACGATTCCGTTATGGAAAGTAGCTGCATATGCGGACAGGTAAAGATCCCACACAGGACTATGATATATCTTGAAAGGGAGTTAGCGCCAATGAAAGAATTGTACAAAGACAGAGAAAAAAGTGGTGGAATCTTGTGAAAGGTTGATTATAAAAAACAGGAAGTTTTTGTATAAAAAGTCGTCGTATTAATTGAAATGAACTCTTCAATATACTATAATTGTAATATAAAATTCAAATGTACTCTGAAGAGTATATTTCAAAAGGAAGGGAGGAAACTTCGAGCAAAATTTCTCAGGAGGAATAGAAAATGAAGAGGAAAAGATTTACAGCACTGAAGGTTACACTCACAGCGATGATGTTGACGGCAGCACTTACATCTGGAGCAGGAAGTGCTTATGCGGCTGACCTGTCACAGGAGGGTGGAAGTGAGCCGACAGTTACAATAACACCCTCACCGGAGATAACGCCGGAACTGCCATTACCGACATCAACACCGAAACCAACACCAGTGCCTAAAAATGGACTGTTGAAGGAAGGAAAAGTATATCGCTATTACGTAAATAATAAACCAGTCAGAAATAAATGGAAAAAGATTAATGGTAAATACTACTGGTTTAAATCCAATGGAGTTGCAGCTCATGATGGACATTACAAGATTAAAGGAGTTTTTTATCTGTTTAATAAGAATGCACAGAGAATAATTCCGGGTAAGAAATCAATTGTAAAGGTTAATGGTGTAAAGTATTTTGTTGATGCCAAGGGAAGACCTGTTACAGGATGGAATGAGTTTAATGGTAGAATGTACTATGTGCATAAGAACGGTAAATGTGCAACAAATGAAACTATAGGTGGAATAAGATTTAATAAGAACGGATATGCTTCAAATCTGACACAGGCGAGATGCAAGCTTGCGGCAAGGAACTTTATTGCACGTCACAGTAATGCCAATGCAAGTAATTATGAAAAATTCCGTTCCTGCTTTTATTATATTATGGCCTATACAAACTTTGTAGGATACATGGATCCTACACCTCAGGAGTTTAAGACAAAAGATTGGGTTTATAAATATTCCCTTCAGATGTTCCAGAACGGTCTTACAGGAAACTGTTATGGAATTGCCAGCAGTGTGGCTGCAATCGCGAAGGAACTGGGATATGAACCCTATGTTATTACAATTCCGGATGGACACAGCTTTGTTATGATTAACGGGCTCTATTATGATAATATGTACGGAACGTTGTTTGGCGCAGCTACACGTCCTGCATATACAATAGAACATAAAATTAAATTTTAAGAAAAGGAGTATGGAGAATGAAGAAAACAAAGAGATTCCTTGCAGTTGTGCTTTGTATGCTTCTTATGCTGACACCGTTGGCTGTTGTAGCAGAAACAGTGACAGTACAGGCAGCAGGACCGCAGACTGTTAAGGTAAAACTGGACAAAAAGACAGGAAAGAGATATGGATATGATGAGAATAACCAGAAGGTTACTCAGCAGTGGGGAGTAACAGCAAAGGGTTTCCGTTATTATTTCGGAAAAAACGGAGCTGCTTATCAGGCGGATCAGGATATGGTTGGTAAGTATGGTATTCTGATGAAGAAGATTAATGGTAAGTACTATGGGTTTGATGTAAGTGGTCACACAGTAAAGGGAATACGTGTAGGAAGTGTCAGCATGTATGAGATTCCGAAGCTGTATTACTTTAATCCAAAAACAGGAGCTGTAGATAAAAAGAAGACGTCTTTATATAGAAAATATGCGGCAACATCTACTCTGGCAAAACAGAACAATGCGTCAAAGATTAAGAAGATTCTGGGAAAATATAAAAAGTGTACAATAAGTAAAGGCAATACCTGTATGCTTGATGGAAACGGCAAGGATGTCACATATACATACGATTATGTACAGTTAAATGTTGTGCGTCCTACAGGAAAAGGAAGCAGCGCAGAAGTTGTTGCGAGTATTACGGCAAGACAATAATTATCCAGGCTAATCGGTTGCTTCAGCTGTGAAAAATTATAAAGCAGCTGAAGCAATTTGCAGATAGTAAGTTAACAAAAAAGAAAGGAACAGAGTTATGAACAGGAAAAAAATCACAGCATTATTACTTAGCTCAGTAATGGCACTTACACCTGCCATGCCGGCTATGGCAGAACAGTCAACGATCGTTAATTATGTGGATGGAACAACTGATAGTACAGTTGAGACACCAGATGTAACTCCGACACCACTTCCGGAGAAGAAGGAAGGATGGGAAACTGTTGATGGAGTTAAATATTACTATGTAAATGGTGAGAAGATTACAAATAAGGTAAAGAAGATTGGTAAATACACTTATTGTTTTGATAAAACCGGAAAACTTGTGACTAATAAACCGTATTATAAGGTTAATGCAAAGACTTATTATAAGATTAAAAAGAATGGACAGGCAACAAAGCTGTCAGCAGTAGAAACTATGGCTGCAGTCCGACTTCAGAAGTGTAAAGGAAATCTGAAGAAGGCATTCAACTGGTCTGTTTCTCTGCAGTATGCAGGCAATGTAAAGGTTTCTAAAAAAACACCTACAGAATATGGTTTATATGGATTTAAAACAGGCAGTGGCGATTGTTATGTAATGGCAGCTACTTTCTACTGGATGGCTAAAGTCGCAGGATATGATGCTCATTATGTAAAAGGATATTTCCAGAAATCCGGTGGTAAGAAGGGAGCACATGCGTGGGTTGAAATAGATCAGAAGGTGAATGGTAAAAAGAAAACTTATGTGTATGATCCGAATTTCCAGAAGGAATACAAACTGAATGGTTATAAACTTACATATGGTGCGAAACGTACTCTGAAATATGTAAATTATAAGAGAGTTAACTAAGCATTGAAATGTTTTTGACTTTGGTTACGAGCAAGTAACGAAGTGAATGATTTTATCTGTTTAACAGTAAGGCAAATAAGAACTATAAAGAATGACCAGAAAGGATTTAAAGACAATGAAGAAAAAAGTTGTAACAGCATTTATGATGGCAGCACTTGGAAGCAGTCTGGTATTTACCCAGGCAGTGATGGCAGCAGATACTACAGCAAAAACAGAGACTTCAGAAAATGCGGATAAGGATTCCACAGAATCTAAAGATAAAGATGTAGCAGAAGATGCAGATAAAGCTGATGAAGAGAAAGAAGATTTAAAGACAATTGGTGAGAAACCGGAAGAGGACACAGAAGGTGTTTTTTCTGTAAAATTGAAAAATCTTACAGACAAAGTTATCACAGGTGTTACTGTTAAGAATGAAAAAGACGAAGAATATCCGGATAATTTCCTGAAAGAAGAAGATAAGTTCGAAGCAGATGAGGAAAGAGTTCTCTGGTTTGATCCGAGTGCTAAAGATAAAGCAGATGAGGAAAACAAGGATTCTTCAAATGATACAGAAGAGACCACAGATACTGAAGAAACAAAAACAGAAGATGCCAAAACAGATGAAAAAGCAGAAGGCGAAGATAAGGATGATGCTGAGAAGGAAATCCCGAAATATAACATTCAGTTAACTTTCGAGGATGGAACAACCGCTGAGATCCACACTTTCCCATTTGGCGATACAGAGGAAGCAGAACTTCATCTGGAAGGTGAAGTAGCATATCTGGTATTTGACAGTATCAGCCAGAAGAAAGAATACAATACTCTGGAAACAGAGAAAGCATTAGCTCCGAAGCCAACTGAGGCAGCTACACAGGCAACTTCTGAAACAACTCAGAGTTATGATAACAGTAGTGATTACAGCAATGACTATGATTACAGCAATGATTATGATTACAGTAATGACTATGATTACAGTAATGATTATGATTATGGTAATGATGATTCCGGTGATTATGATGGTTCTGATGATGGTGGTTCCGATGACGGTGGAGACGGATGTCTGGATGATGGGTTATTAAATTAATCAGATTCAGCAGTTGTAAAGGGAAAATGCATTAAAAAGTATAATAAAACAGGGCACTGCATTATCTGAGGGAATAACATAGTGCAGTGCCCTTATTATAAGTACAACTGAAGAATTGTACATATTTAGGGAGAAAGATCATGTCATTAGTTTCAAACTTGTTTTTACTGTTTGTGGCGGTGAGTGTGCTTGTTTATTATATTGTGCCGCACAAATTTCAGTGGCTGGTTTTGTTATGTTTCAGCTATATTTATTATCTGGCAGGTGGCGTCCGTTACGTGGGATTTATCCTGTTTTCCACATTGGTTACCTGGGGGATTGCACTTGCAGTTGAAAAGGCAGAGGCAGGTGGAAGCCACAAAAGTGCAAGAAATTTTCTGGTGCTTGGATTAATATTGAATTTTGGTATGCTTGGAGTGATAAAGTATACAAATTTTATGATTGAGAACCTCAATGCTTTGTTTCATATGAATTTAAGAGGAATGGAAATCCTGCTTCCATTGGGAATATCGTTTTACACTTTCCAATCTTCCGGATATCTTCTGGATGTGTACTGGAAGAGATGTGATGCGGAGAGGAATCCTGTAAAATATGCATTGTTTGTTTCTTTCTTTCCACAGATTCTGCAGGGACCAATCGGAAGATACAGTCGTTTGGCACATCAGCTTTATGAACCTCATAAATTCGAAGGTAAGAATATTGCCAGAGGCTTTGAGCGCATTCTCTGGGGATTTTTTAAGAAGATGATCCTGGCGGACTGGGCAGCAGTGTTTGTAGATGCGATTTTCGACAATCCGGATCAGTACAGCGGACTGGCAATCTTTGGTGTATTATTTTACACAGTTCAGCTATATGCAGATTTTTCCGGTGGTATGGATGTGGTAATTGGTATTGCGTCTATGTTTGGAATTGAGATGGATGAGAACTTCAAGCGTCCGTTCTTCTCCATTTCCATTACAGATTTCTGGCACCGCTGGCACATTACTCTTGGTACCTGGATGAAGGATTATGTGTTCTATCCTGTGACATTATCCAAGTGGATGGGAAAATTTGGCAAATGGGGCAAGAAGGTATTTGGCAAAAAGACCGGACGTACATTACCAATCTGTCTGGCGAATCTGATCGTATTCTTCGTTGTTGGTGTATGGCATGGTGCTGCCTGGAAGTATATTGTATATGGTATGTACAATGGTATTATCATTGCTTTCAGCGGACTTATGGCAGAGCATTACAGAAACTGGAAAAAGAAATTCAACATCACTGGAAAAGAGAACTGGTATCATGTATTTATGATCATCCGTACTTTTATCCTTGTAAATATCAGCTGGTTTTTTGACAGAGCGGACACAGTAGGACAGGCTTTTCATATGATGAAGCTTTCTGTCACAAAGTTTGCACCGTCACAGTTACTGCTGATCCCGGCCGGTAAAGAAGGAACTGCTTTTACCCCTTATGCGCTGGCAATCCTGGTAGCAGGCTGCATCATTCTGTTTATTGTAAGTGTCCTTCAGGAACGTGGCATGAAGATAAGAGAATCACTTGCAGGACTGAGTCTGCCAATTACTGTAGCAATTTATTTTTGTCTGCTGGCATCCATCGGATTCTTTGGATCAACAGCAGTAGCGAGAGGATTTATTTATGCACAATTTTAAGAAAGGTTTAAAAACGTTCCTGGTATTGGTCGTGTGTGTGGCTCTTCTGGCAGCACTTGACCTGTCACTTTATCCATGTACATTTATGAGAAATGATGTGCATGCAGTTGTGACACAGCAGTTTGATGACATTATCGTGGGAACTTCCCATGGAAAGATGGATATTGATCCGGAGGTGATGCAGGAAGTTACCGGACGCAGTGGACATAATCTTTGCGTTGGCGGCGAGTATGGAATCGATGCGTATTATCTGACTAAACTGATCAAAGAGAAACAGAATCCGAAGAGAATTATCTATGAGGTTGACCCGGGATATTTTGTATCTGAAAAGGAAGAAGGAAATAACTACCTACTTTTTTATCATGAGTTTCCATTTTCAAAAGCAAAGGTAGAATATTTCTGGAATTCTATTGCGAAATGTAATTTCCGTACTGTGCTTTTCCCATGGTATGAATATTCTCTCAGCTATGAATTGCCGAAAGTCAAAGATACATTTACTCAGAAAGTAACGGGTGATTATGACGTATCTCATCTGAAGAGTGATTCTCAGGAATATCATGAAAGTGGATTTATTGAGAGATATCCGGTGGATGTGACAAAGCTTAAGAAATCAGAACCTAAGCTCTATGAAGAGGGTAAGGTAAACGAAGAGAACATGGAATATCTGAAGAAGCTGATCACATTCTGCAAGGAAAATGATATAGAGTTTGTTGCAGTAACTACGCCAATTCCAATAAATACTCTGAAGGATTACAGTGACAGTTATAATGCAGCATGGAAATATTTCGGGCAGTTCTTTGAAGAACAGGGCGTAGAGTATCTTAACTTTAATACGCAGTATTTTAAGGCATTTACACATGACCTGAAAGCATATACAGATTATGACGGACATATGAATGGGGATGCTGCAAAAGAATACTCTGAAGTGCTGGCACAGGTGTTGGAGAGTGCCGGACAGAGGAAGTAATTTCAAGGCTGCAAAAAGACAGTAATAAATCAATATAAAAACCTTGTGAAGTACAGAGGGGAGGAATTACATATGAAGACAAGTATTCTGGAATATCTTGAAGAATCCGCACGGAAATATCCGGATAAGACAGCTTTTGCAGATGAACATACATCCTGCACATTTAAAGAACTGGAGCAGACTGCACGCAAAACAGGAACTGCACTTGCGAAACATTTCACACCGAGAAATCCGGTACCTGTATTTATGGAGAAGAGTGTAGAGACAATAGGAGTTTTCATGGGCGCTGTTTATGCAGGATGCTTTTATGTACTGATGGATACAAAACAGCCGGCGAGCAGACTTCAGCAGATCCTTGGAATTCTGGACAGTGATGTGATCGTTACA
>UMAA01000316.1_pt1 | contig 14437 bp, 17 predicted proteins | sample 1963611 | NCBI WGS metagenome assembly UMAA01 (sample SAMEA4835906, study PRJEB28245) | human gut metagenome | biome: gut microbiome; material: fecal sample | place: Denmark | collected 2008 | reverse complement strand
GCAAATATGAGTTGGGAAGCCGGAACCCCAAGCCCGATCAGCTTTTGAAGATTGCCAACGCTCTGGGTGTGAGTATCAATGTCTTTACAGATTTTGATATAGAAACCGCTTCCGATGTTCTTACTCTGCTTTTCAAAATGGACGAACAGATAGATATGGAAATTGACGGGGAAAAGGATAAGGACGGAAATCTCATTCCAGACACGATATATATTCGTTTTAAGCACCCGGAAATCAATAGCCGCCTTGCGAAATTTGCAAAAACCAAGAAATTGCAGGAGAATCTGATTGCTTCCAAAGACGCATTTCCAAGCGAGGAAGCCTTTCAGCATGAAGTCGAGCAGATGAATGAAACATGTGAGCAGATCAAGCAGCATTTAGTTGATACAAATAAGGTTGTGAAAAAGGGAACATCTGGTATCGCCGTCAAAGTATATCCCCAAAATACACCTTAGCACTTACCATAAGAGGATTTTCTATGAAAAATTTCAAAAGAGAAAATTTATTATTTTCCCTATGTGGATTGAATTGTGGCTTATGCCCTATGAACCTAAATCAATACTGTCCTGGTTGTGGGGGCGGAGAGGGAAACCAATCCTGTTCCATAGCAAAATGCAGTTTACAGCATGGGAATGTAGAATATTGTTTCCAGTGTGAAAATTATCCCTGCGAAAAATATGATAGCATAGACGAATTTGATTCTTTTGTCACACACCAACATCAAAGGCAGGATATGGAAAAATTCAAGAAATTGGGAAATGAACTTTATTTAGCAGAACAGCAGAGAAAGAAAGTTCTGTTAAATCATCTGTTGAATACTTATAATGACGGACGAAAAAAGACATTGTTTTGCGTTGCGGTCAATTTGTTAGAATTAGACGATTTAGAAAACATCATATCCGAATTGGATGAGAATACTTCAAATCTCACATTAAAAGAAAAATCCGCTCATGCAGCCAGTTTACTTCAAGAAGCTGCTAAGAAGAAAAATATCATTTTAAAGCTACGCAAACAGAAAATCCCAGGCAAATCCAGTTAACATTCAATCTATCAAAAGGGAGACTAAAATGGAACACAATCAAAAGTTTCTTACTATATTTCAAAAATCTGAAATTTCAGAACCGGCTTTATTCAGTCCGTCTGATACAACGAAAAAAATTGATAATTTCCCGGAGATATGTATTTCCACGTTTTCAGAGAATATTATTCAAAAATTTTCTTCACTGGACAGTACTGAAAAGATAGCTGAACTATATACCGCGAATGGTATGATACCTGTTTACAAAATTCGTTATAAAGATACAGATATTGCTTTCTATCTGTCCAAAGTAGGTGCACCTGCTTGTGTCGCTGGATTTGAAGAAATTATTGTCATGGGAGCAAAAAAGGTTGTTTTGTTTGGTTCTTGCGGTGTGTTGGATGATGATAAGGTAAAAAACAATATCATTATCCCTGTTTCTGCTGTCCGTGATGAGGGCACAAGTTATCATTATATAGCGCCCTCGTCAGAAATTGAAGCAGATCCACATTCAGTTCAAATATTAGAAAGTGTTTTATCAAGTTGCGGTTATCCGTATGTAAAAGGGAAAACATGGACTTCGGACGCTATTTACAGAGAAACGCTACCCCTTATTCAAGAACGCAGACAAGAGGGCTGCCTTGTCGTAGAAATGGAATGTGCTTCCATGCTGGCAGTTGCAAAATATAGGCATATCCCTTTTATCCAATTTTTGTACGGAGCAGATAATCTTAGTTCTGATACATGGGAAATCAGAGATTTGAATTTATATGGTCTGAACAACGCAGAAAAATATATAGTACTTGCCTTTGAATGTGGACTTACTATGTAAAACAAATAAGGCAGGTATCATGATACCCGCCCTAAATCCAGTATTCTTCAAATAATTAGAGCCATTTTAGAGCCAACCGCCATAAAACAACGCCGGAAATGCCCATTTTATCAGCATCTCCGGTGTTTCGTCCGTTACTCAAACTCGACAACTACTAATCAATTTTGTTTAGAGATTATTTGCTATCGTATTTGCCTTTCTTTTAATTCTTTGATTTGTCCATATTATCCTGCCTGTATAAGCTAATGTTATCATTTTGTTATCGCTGTTGATAACACAGCATAAGTAACTGTGGATAATAGCAATATGTTCCGATACAGATTATAAGCAGCTTTGCTTAGAAAATCAACTATTTGTTTCTGTATCTTCAATAAGATTTTTCTTCAATGCTTCAATCGTATCTTGATTCTTCTTCAAAAGTTCTAATTGTCTGTATGCCTTTTCCCGTAATATTTTTAATCGCTCAATTTTAGGCACTTCCCGTCTTATCAGATCAGCATTTGTATCCTCCAGATTGATAAGCACAACCAATTCTTCCGCAGAAGCAAAATCTCTGATATTGGAATTCTTCCCCTTTATTCCTTTTTCGCTTCTCCATTGGGATGCTGTTTTTCCAAACAAAGCCATATTTAAAATGTCCGCTTCAGAAGCATATGTATATGCCATTTCCTGTTGGGACAACGTCGGTGTAATCAAAAACTCCTTCACCGCATCCGTATGAATTCGGTAGTTTATTTTTGAAAGTTCTCTCTTTACATCCCAGCCAATCGCTAAACGGTCTGCTTCATCTTTCTTTAAACGCTGATAATCCTTGATAATATACAGCTTAAATTCTGGTGAAATCCAAGAAGCAAACTCAAACGCAATATCCGTGTGTGCATAAGTACCACCATATCGACCTGATTTTGATATGATACCGATTGCATCCGTTGCTTTTATCCACTGCTGCGGTGTCAGTGTAAATGCATTATCTCCTGACTCTGCTTTAAACCTATCGAATTCGATAGGTTTAAAATTGGGATTATGAATTTGTTCCCACAATCCCAAAAATGAAATTGTAGAATGATTACGCATCCAGTTTGCCACTACAATAAAAGCATTGTCTGGATTTTTATATTTTGCAATATCAGTGAGCGAAATATAGGCGTCTTCATTAACAATATCTCCCATTACTCTGATTTCAGTTCCATTGGCATCTATTTTCATATTTTTCATATGATTTCCCTTTATTTATATCATCTTTAAAAACGCCAATATATTGTTTTCCATTCTCCCTTACTTCTTTTTATTTCCCAGCTCACTTAATTCTATCAATGTTTTCATTGAATTGGGATTTCTTAACAGCTCAGGAAGAACTGCTTTCATTATTGCTGTATTGGAATCCTCTATAGGCGCAGATGGCGTTGCTGCCTTAATAACTGCTTGTATTGTTTCTGTATCCTTATTATGAATTTCCTTTTTTAACTGGGATATATCGTCCTGAATTTCATATAAAATTGGAATCAATTGAGATATATCTCCATTCATCTCCTTAGTATCGGAATCGTCTTCATTATTTTGATCTGATTTCGTATCAAACGATAGGGCCCCTATTGTTTTGATTAACCTGGATTTAATCTCTTCAACTGAATCCAAGTCACTAAGGTCATAATCAAATGCTCTGATTCCAGCTATGTCAAAAGGAATCCTTTCATTTTTACATTTCAAATGGATAATTGGTTTTCCAGTTGAAGCTCTGTAACCCATCTCATAAAAAGCGTTCGGATTATGTCCTGTAATATCCGCAATCACAAGTTCTGATTGTAATAAGTAATCTATAATAGTTTGGGTTATTGAATCTGGTTGATTTAACTTGTCCACTCTTATAGGTTCAAATCCAGTTTCTTCACATACAGGTGCGATTATATATTTGAACATTTGATCCGCCCGTTTTCTTATTTCGCTTCCTTCATCACCTATTGGTGATACTACAAAACATTTTTTCATATCCTCACTCCTTAATTTTATAGAATATATACCTCTATCCACTTTTTTTATTGATCCATTTCTCATTAAAGTATTCAAAGAGCCTGCAAATTGCCCCTCTGTATAATCACGAACATCTTGTTCTCGAAGATAATGCTTAATGTCCTGCACACTATGTTCTTGTTTGTCTGATAAAAATTCTAATACAACCTCTTGTATTGTCGAACTCATTGTCATATCTTTGCCCCTCCTAATTTACTCTAATAATACCTCTGCAATATCTTAGAGTCAAGTCCTTTTCTTGCATTCTTGTTTGTTTTCTTGTTATTCTTGTATATCATTAAAAATCTATACTGTTAAAAAACAAAAATATATGGCAGATAATCTATAGATTACCTACCATATAAAAACAATCTGTATAAAATTTCTATTATTCTATTCAAACTCAGCGTGTCCTTTGTTGCTCTTAACTGTATTTATTTAAGTTTTATACAAATACACGCCGCTTTTTACTTCAATTACATCATCTATTCTGGCTTGCTGATTTTCTGTTGCCAAAATGTTGCCATGATTGAAAGTATTTTAACCTTACTTATCAACCAAGTTCTTTTATCGCATTTATAATCGAAGAGCTATTCCAACCTACTACTTTATCCGCTGCATCTTTAACTACTTTAGATGTTCTCTCCGCTCCCCATGGTTCGATTGCAATAATTGATTTTGGTGTCCAAAATTCTGTTTTTGCTATTTTGATTTCCTTGTTTATCCATTTACTATATGTAGAATAAACTCCTGCCAAAATAAGCACAACACTTGCCGGAGCAATCTGTGCTTTTATGGCTGCATACAATTCCTTATCTGTGCCCGCATTATGAATAGGATCATTTTGGGGTACTGAATAATTTGTATAACTGAAATTTGTGTCTTTATTTAATAAATTGATAAGTTTTTCATAAGCATCAGAATATGCCCATGAGTGACTGATAAAAAGATGATATGTTTTTGACATTACTATTCCTCCCATAATTAAATTAGTTTAAAATCTTTTATCCTTAGATAATCTCCAATAATGTAACCCTAAAGCCGTTAATTTGCACGATTTATTTTCCATCGCCGCAAAATACATATGTTCCGTCCCAACAGGTTCGACCAGCCCAACACTTTCAAATAATTGTAATTCTTTAAATATAGCCACATTCTCTGCCTTAGCATAAGGTTCAATAATTTGATGCTCTATCTCTGGTTCATTTGTATATTCATATGATGGATTTAATTTATACTCTTCAGTTGGATTTTTAAAATATAAACTCAATTTTCTAAGTATTGATTTTGGCACTTTCGCTTGTATAGTCCTCAGTGGCAAAAATTGAGAAATATTCGTTTTAAAAACGGGGCGTTGTTGCCATGCACCTAAAGATTGGTCAACAAAGGAATATAGACTTGCCGGAGTAATATTTCCTCCAATATCTGCTGCACCACCCTTCAATCCTTGAATAAGTAATTCCGTAAATACTCCATGTTGTATACTGGCATTTTCAGCCGAAGTTTGCCATGATTGACTTGCTGCTATTATTGTTACGCCTTCCCCTAACACAGAATTATTATTGAGTAATATAGACGTTCCCATCTTAGCTGCAAAACAACAATCTAAAATAATAACTTTATTTTTGCAATGAGATTTATTCGCCCATTCTAACACATCTGTCATTCTCACGCCATAATCGGTTCCCGAAAAATCTGTAGTACAAAGGTATCCTCCATCTAAATCTGCACCATGTCCCGAAAAATACAAAAGCGCCACATCAGCATCATCAGCAAATAATTTTTCAATGGCAATTCTTAAATTATGTTTTGTACAACTATCAATTATTGAAATGACATCGAAATTCGGTGATCCATCACCATTAGTTTCAATTAACTCTTTCATAGCAATAGCATCATTATCGCACCACTCTAATTTACAGCCTGGATAATTATTTAAGCCAACTATTAACGCTTTTTTCATCGTCTTACTTACCTCTTTTCACAATCTTACTGTTATATAGCTACTCCATATTGATCAAAAATCCATGTTTGCCCCGTATCAATCATTTTAACCAGATATTTTTCCTTTACTTCTTCCCAAAACTCACTGATTGCATCTGGATGATTTTTTTTAAACCATCCTGTATGATTTTCGATATAGTCAATTCTGATTTGCACGTCATTCAAATCGTTAGGACATCTTTTCATCAATACTATCGAATCCTAAAAATGGCTCATTTAATCGTTCTTTGATCATTTAGATATATTCAGGATTAATATCAAGCCCTATACTTCTTCTATTCGGCGTGTCCTTTGTTGTCATTAACTGTTTTTGTTTAAGTTCTGTGCAAATACACGCCTCTTTTTACTTCAATTACATCAATTATTCTGGTTTGCTGATTTTCTGGTGCCAAAATGTTGCCACGCCTTTAACTTACAATCGTTGTTTGAGCACATCATAAAACCGCTCTGTTTTTCGTTTCTGATAAGTAGCAGTTTCATATACAGAGCGATAAGCACGATATTCCTGGTCAACATCATTTCTAGTCGAAACATATTTTTGGATATCTGCCGGTTTCTTTAAGCGAGGCCAATATTGTAAAAAGTCTGGCAACGAAACATAATCTTTCAAAAAAGTCGCCGTTGGCATATCTATTTGTGCAGCCATTCCAACTTCAAATGGTACCCACTGAGAATATCTGGTTATCTCTGACATAACAACTATTATATCTGTACAGTTATTAAGATTGCTTCGTATGTGATTTGTAAGTTCTCTACCACTTTGGGTTACCGAGGGATCAAGCAAATCAAGATAATAATCAACATGAATCGCTCTTAGCTCACTTGCTATCTGATTTGCAGTAAGCGCATCCTCTTGCTTATGCGAGATAAATATTTTCATTAATCAATGCCTCCAATAAGTATCACTATCTCAAAAATAATATAAATTATGCCAAACAATACGGGCAGAATTTTCTCAATATGAGAAATTGGCCAATATTTTGCTCGTTCTTTCCCTTCTCCGAGTACTTCCCATTCAAATACATATAGATTCAATGGCAAATGTTGTTCAACTTTATGTATCACTTCAAATTTTCCACTGTTAAGTAACTTGTAACTCTGCAAAAGATAGTACCATGTGTACGATAATACTATACCTACAGCAGTAATTATCCAACTAAACTTTACAACATCAAAGCCTTTAATAGTAATTACTGTTAAAATAGTTGAATTAGCTGTCAGAAAAAATGTATTTACATTAAACCTTCTCTCGCTCACTTTATCAGCCATTTCAACATATAATTTATATTGTTCTAAAATCAATTCCTTGCCATCATCGTTAATATCATTGTATAATTCCAAACTAAACCACCTTCTTAAAATTTTTGTTCAATACACCCTTTAAACATTAAGTTTTATCCAAGACTCCAGTGAATCTCTTCTTTTTGAAATAACAGGAAGATTTAATTTTGCTATTTCACTACTTGTACTTTCAGTTATTTTAATAGCAACAACTGGTTTTCCAATATTTATAGCAAAACGAATTTCTTCAATAGACATCCCATTATTATTAGCAGGACGATTCGAACAAACAACAACACTTGCATATTTTATTTGCTTTTGAATCTGAGGATCAACATTAAATCTTCTATCAACACTATCAAAAGGCGAATTACTTGGGACAGAATAATCTCTTACTCTAAATTTTGTCCGATCTAATAACATGCTAATCTCATCATAATCATTATTGTTCCAACGATGTGGTATAAAAACATTAATCATTTTTGATTTCTCCTATCTAATTTTAATTCGGTTTAGTTTTTATTTATATATTATCAAATAAACATATGTTCTGTCAATTCCGGATAATTTCACAATCATAATCCAATAAAGGAAAATGTATTTTTCGTCCCATATATCAGAATAATTGCGGAGGATTACCCTTTTTTTCTACCACAGCTCTAACAAACCCCTCCCATTTTTTTAATAAAGAATGAAATTCATTAGAATTAAAATATTCATCAATATTTTTTTCAACAGAAAACTCTGGCATATATGTACCTAACACCCCTTTTTCTAATACCCCCTCTTCTATTACTCCTTTTTCCCTTAACACAAGAACTGGCAAACCCAATTGAAACGCCATTGCTGGTTCAATTTGACAGTAAGGGCTTGTCAACCATTTATCTGATATATCTATCTCGTTCTCTCCAATATCACTTTTCGGTTTACCTGTTCCTTTTTCCACATAATTTCTGCGAAATGCGACCGCTAATAATCCATTTGATTCTAACATTAAACGCCTAATTGCTTTCAATGGTTCATCCATATCATAATCTGTAATACCTAGCGTACAGGGTTCTAATCCCTGATTCCTTAAATATTCGCATATCTTATTTATAAACATTTTCTGATTACTATTAAATGGTTTAGGATAGCTTAGAAATATTGGTATTTTTCTCATATTTTTTGTCTTACTCCTTATCTGTTTTTATGCCCTCCGAATTTGGGACTATATAAAAAACATAAATTTTTCTTGCCTTCTCTATAACATTAGATTGCCAAAAACATCTCATCATTTTCCAAAAAATCTTCAGCTTCTTTTAAATATTTTTCGCAATTCACTGAATTTCTTTTCATTTTTTTAACCGTACACTCCCATACAACCAAGCACTTAATTCCCTTATCTTGCAGTTCCATCCTGACAATATAATCTCTTTTCACATTCGCTTCAAATTTCTTCTGCCAGAACTCAACTCTCGATTTCGGCATATACGCATATTGACAGCCAGAATGTCTGTGCCAGAAACATCCGTGAACAAAAATAGCAGTATTATATTTACGCAAATAAATGTCCGGGTGTCCGGGTACTTTACCGGAATTAAGACTGTATCTGTATCCCTTCGCAAAAAGCAGTTTTCTGAAATACACTTCCGGTTTTGTATTCTTTGAGCGGATAGCCGCCATGTTCTTACTTCGTTCCTCCGGGCTTTTTATATCCATCTTATTTGCCCTCTATTGTTTTTACATACTGAACAAACCGGGCCAATGTCCATATTCTGTCTCTGCGATCCTTTGGATATGTCGCTATATAAGGTTTCGGTACAACCAGTATAACATTCTCCGCCTGCATTTCATCCATCTGTGCCCCGGATATTCCCTGTTGAAGCGTACACAGATATTTTGGCTTGTCCCGCAATCGATCTGCTTCGTTCAGCACCTGCCTCCACCTGTCTTTACAGGTTGTTTTTGCTGCCAGAGAAATAATGTAATCTGTTGAAAAATCATAGTCATGATATGCCTCCTGTGAGGGAAACAGAAAATCCGGCTTCTTATTTCCCTCCGTAACGGCCTGCGATGAATACTCTATACCATTCCCGTCAAATATTGCCGATAAATGATGTTCAAGGCTTTTACCCGCCCGACTTTTTCTGCGATTCAGCACTACATTAGCAACTCTTACAAATTCGTCCACCGACTGAAATCCTTTTGTAATTATATCGCCATATCTTGCATATTCCAGTGCCCTGAAAAGAGTATATTCCATATTTGTCCAACTGATAATTTTTTCATCAGGGTTAGTGAGAATATATTCCACATGATCATATGCCTTTTCTTCAATCGTTCTTGCCGCCGCTGACATTACATCCGATGCCGGGAAATCCAAATCAAGTCCGCTGATAAACTCCTGTATTGCCAGTTTTTCCTGTGTTTCTGACGATATTTTCCCGGTATCAATAAGACTGTTCGTTTCTGTAGGGCTGATTCCAAATGTGTCAAGAAATTCTTCTATTTCCTCATCCGTTTCCAGAAAATATCCGCAATAATCAAAATCCGTCTGTTGTGTAAATACAAATAACGCTCCTGTCTGCTCAGGCTTCAAAAATGGAAATCCTCTTCCAAATCGTGTGATTCTCAACTCATTTTTACTTTCATAGTATGTAAAACAGCTTTCTGTTTCAAAATCATCCTGCCATCTGACCTTCACTGTCCTTTTGGGGATTCCCGCCTGTTCAAGTTCCTGTTTGCTGAACATCATTTCCACAGCTGATTTTGAAATCAAAATACCAGACTGATGACCGCCTGTTGCGCCCGTATCATTTGCAGAAAGAAATTTACACAATCCTTTTTCACTGTTAAGGACAGATTTTATCGCCTGTCCTGCGTATCCTGTAATCATCTAAATCACCATCCTCTGTAATTCTTTTCCCTCTGCCAGGTCCATTTCTTCCATTTTCTTTACTATCAGCTTTGCTACGTTTTCCATCAGCGGCACTACGACAGAATTTCCGAACTGCTTATATGCCTGTGTATCAGATACAGGGATTTTGAAATCATCCGGAAAGCCCTGTAATCTCGCACATTCACGCGGTGTCAGCCGCCGGGGATTTTTGCCCTCCTGTGCAATCAGTATTTCCGAACCGTCTTTGTAATATCTCGCGCTGATTGTTCTTGATACACCATCCAATGGAGCAATACCATATCCAAATCCATTTCCTGCAGCTCTGTGCTTTGCTGAATAATTTTGAAGATATGTCCAGAGTTTATCTGACAATGTATATTTCGCATCAACATTTTCATCCAGAATATCCCGCATAACAGGTTTTGGAAATTTAGGTGTCAGTTTAAAATCAAACTGTACATTTTTCCCATACTTCTGACGGTCAAATCCCACAATAAGAATACGTTCCCTGTGCTGCGGCACATAATTCTGTCCGTCCAGTACAGAATAGAACACACTATAGTCCAATTCTTCCAATGATTCCAATATCACTTTAAATGTTCTGCCCTTATCATGGCTGCACAGATTTTTTACATTCTCCAGCATAAAGGCTTTTGGTCTTTTTTCTTTTAATATCCTGCAAACATCAAAGAAAAGTGTTCCCTGTGTTTTATCCTCAAATCCTGTCGCTCTGCCAAGACTGTTCTTTTTGGAAACACCCGCAATGGAAAATGGCTGACAGGGAAATCCGGCTACCAGAATATCGTGATCTGGTATAGACGAAGCTGGCACCTGCGTAATATCTCCCTCCGGCTGTTCTCCAAAATTAGCAAAATATGTCTGCTGACTGTATTTATTCCACTCATTGGAATAAACACAATGCCCGCCGGCCCTCTCAAAAGCAATTCGCATTCCACCTATTCCGGCAAACAAATCAATAAATGTAAACTGACGGTCTTTCACTGCTTGCTGCTTTCTTCTCATATCAGTAACATAATACGCAACTGCCTCTCTCACACAGTCCTGCATTGTCTGTTCCATCATCACAGAATATGCGTTCAATTCATTATATAACTCATCATCAACCCTTAAATGTACCTGTTTCATTCACATCACTCCTGGGAAATATTTTATACCTGATTTTTCCCTTATTATACTATCAAACCAACTCAAAATCAAGCAAAATCCATCGAACATATATTCTTTTTTAATTTCCTACCAGCCAGTCAGGAGTAAACTTCACGGCTACGCCGCTCTTGACTAACTGGCGGAGATTCGCTTCATGGCAGCTAAGAGGGCTTTAAGCAGCCCTCCGCCTGTCAGCGGGCTTCCCGATTGTGTTTTCTCCTTGCAGCCCGTTTCTGCTCGCCTTCTATCTGTTCCTGTTGCTTTGCCCGGTTAATCACAGCGTTTACCTGTTCAGAGCCGACCACCGCCTTTATACGCCCGAAATCCACCGCCACTATCCGCAGCTCCCGATTTTCCTCCAAGACTTCTTCCAGTCTGCTTGTCAGCCGCTCGTTTCCGCTCCGTTCCCTGTTATATGCCGCTTGCAGCTTTGTAAACTTATTTGAAATATCCAGATACGCCGAATAAACAGAGCGCATGACTTGTACGATTTTCTTTACCAACGGCTTTGCTTTCTTTTCCCGATACGACTTTGCAGATTCCATAACTGCTGCTTCTGGAAGCGTCTGCTCCGGGTCTGCAGAAAAATCCGCCGCCAGCTTCTCCATGTTCTTAACCATAGGAGCAAGTTCATTCATGCGCTTCTGGTATTTGTCCGCCTGTTTCTGCGCTTTCTCTGCTTCCTGCCGGGACTCCTGTAAATCTTCCTGTAAGGAACGAATCTCATCATCAACCTGTAACAACTGTTCATGCAAATCTTCGTTGATTTCTTGAAAAGTAGCGTTTTCTTCCTGTAATTCCACTTTTCTCGCTTCCAATTCTGCGACTTCCTTTGCCCGTTCCTTTTTCTCAAAATCCAAGACAGATAAATGCTTCTCATGTGTGCCTTTCTTCTCCCACTCAATTCCATGTTCCAGCATGACAGCGGCAAGCTGTTCTTTCTCATAAGCCACCCACTGATTTAATTCCGTTTCCCGTCTTGTTCCGCCTTTAAATCCGAGAGCAGATAACGCCTGTTTCAGAGAAACTCTTGTATCAAGCCCTCGCTTGCTTCCTGTCGTATACGGTATAAAATCTATATGCAAGTGGGGCGTTGCTTCGTCCATGTGAAGATAGGCAGCAAATACTCTTAAAGTGGGATTGCGCTGCCGGAAACCTTGCATATATTCATCAAGCACCTTTGCCGCAAGCTGTCCGTCCTCTGTTTTCGCCCCCATATTGTCCTTATCGCCTATCTGCACAATGATTTCATGGAATGGCTTTTCCTGCTTGCCGGAACGAATTTTCTCATAATAATCGTCAATCCGGCGGTCACTTCTGGTCTGCTTCTCATTGTACCGGGTGAGTGCTTCATCAAACAATTCGTGATATACGTCTTTAACATTTTCGTTGCAGTATTCCACGTTCAGACAACTTCGCTCCGGGTCAGTATTCTTTGCATGGAATTTTCTGCTGTTATGGTTGACAGAGCCTTTTCCTGTCATAAAGCTGATCGTTCGCTTCAATCAATATCCTTTCTCCCTGTCCGGGTAATCAGCGCCGGATACGGCGCATAGGCTTTGTTACTTTCGCCGAAAGTAACGCAAAAGCACTTTTGACAGCCGTTCCGTCCATCACAAGCTGCCTTTGCGCTCTGCCGAGTGCTTTTCCGCCCTACGGACGGGACGGCTGTTCCCGCCGCTTTGCTTCCGCCGCCATAGCTTTTCGGATAGCCGAAAGTACGTTTTCTACCGTACATTCCTCCCCCCCAGCAAGCCATACCAGCGTCTGCATTTCTGCCGCAGTCAGTTCCACATCTCCAAAGATTTCATTGAATGCGGCAATCCTCCGGGCTTCACTTTCGTAAAAAAATTTGTTCACGTTCCGAGTTCCCCAGTCCGGCTGAATTATCATCAAATCACACCTTTCTCGTTGTCTGCTATCCACAGGAGCGTGTCACGCTCCTGTCTGTTATCATCAAAGGAAAACTACCAGCGGAAGCTGTCCGGCACTCCACGTTTTTCCAGATATTCTCGTCTGGCTTTTTCCCGTTCTTCCTGTGTGGACGCAGTCTTATATTTCGCATATAATTCATGGCGCACCAGCGAATCCAATTTCTGCTCCAATCCCTGCCGGATTTCATTCAGACAATCATTATCTTCCATTAGATGATAGCGGAGCAACGATACAAACAATTCATAAGAAATTTGCACATTCTTCATAAAAAATCCTTTCTGCGTCGGTTTGCGTCGATAGCGTCGATATTTTCTATACCAGCCCACTGTAAAAAATACCGTCGCAACCGACGCATATCGTCGCTTTTACTCTCTCGGCTCAAGCCGTTTCAGAATAATCTTCCTTTCGTGCCCCCGCTTATTGTCATAGAAAATTCCATAGTCATTAAGCAGCTGGCTATTGACTACATTCAGCTTTCTGGAAAGCACGTTTGCCTGTATCTGCATATCCGGCAACTGGCTCACAAGTTCTGTTGCCGTCCCCTCCCATTCCGGCTTATCCTGTGTCAGGAAATTGTTGATTGCTTCCAGCATAGGATTCGGCGGTTGTTTCCACAGTTCCGTTTCTGCCTTTTTGAATTTCCAGACGCAACGCTCCCGGTCAAACTCTATGGTCAGTTCCTGATCCGGCTGATCACGCCCCACTATATCCATGACCGCCTCGTTGTCAGTGCGCTTTTTCTTGTGCACAATAAACGCTCCGTCTGCCGCTCCAAGCAGTCCGTTTGTGCCGGAAATCATATCAAAGCTGTCCTCGGATTCCAGCTTGCGTGTGTGATGAACCACCAGCAGGCAGATACCGTATTTGTCGCTGAACGATTTTAACTTTGTCACAATCTCGTAATCGCTGGAATAGCTGTACCTGTCCCCTCCAACCTCACGCACTTTCTGGAGCGTGTCAATGATAATCAGCCTTGCGTCTGTATGCTCTTTCAGAAATTCCTCTAATTGCCTGTCTAAGCCCTCATTCAAGGTTTTTGCCTGTGTCGCAAAGTACAGGTTATCCGCACATTCCACACCGAACATACCGGAGAGCCGCCGCTGAAGTCTTGCGTAATCATCTTCCAGTGCCAGATATAGCACCGTCCCCTTTCGGACGGGATAATCCCACAGGGGAAGCCCCATTGCCACATGATAGGCAAGCTGCCCCATAAAGAACGATTTTCCAACTTTCGGCGCACCCACAAAAAAGTAAGTCCCTCCATAGAGGAATCCATCTACAACCGGCGTTCTCGGCGGATAGACGGTATCAT
>UMAA01008299.1_pt1 | contig 14440 bp, 8 predicted proteins | sample 1963611 | NCBI WGS metagenome assembly UMAA01 (sample SAMEA4835906, study PRJEB28245) | human gut metagenome | biome: gut microbiome; material: fecal sample | place: Denmark | collected 2008 | reverse complement strand
AGATAACCGGAAATATCTTCAGGAGAAGTATGTTTGTTCAATGGATAAAAAGTCAATGCATCTATGTCAATCCCGCGATCTACCTTTTTCAAAAAGCGACGTGCCGAGCGTACATCTTCTACAATAAAATGTTTGATGCCGAGAATGACCTCTTTATTATACACAGGCAACACATTTTCCACAGGAGTTTCGCCTAATGTGACAGGCAATAGATACAAAGCAACTTCCATCATACTACTAATCAATCAAAATATCAAGGTTTGAAATCTGTTTCAGCCAACATCTGATGATAATCCGTCTTAGCCAACAAATCCTTTATTGTCATATCAGGATGCTTTTTCATATATTCATCAATCAGCAAAATCCCCATCCATACTCCAATACTTGCAGGAGTTTTCTCACCCATAATAGAAATAAAGGGATCCTTGCGTATATAAGTACGTACAACAAGGGGATCGGTAGCATATAAATGACCATTTTCAACCATTGTCTTCCACAGACTTGTTTTATTCTTCCTGCACCACTCAGCCTCATCCTCACTATATCCCATCTCTTTCTCAAAAGATTCATACCCTAAAATATGAGCCACTATCCAATTTATCTTTCCACGATGCATAATCATATCTAATAAAGTACGACCAGGCTGCCATGGCAAAGGATACTGACTCAGCAAATAAAAGGTAAAACAATCCGGAACAATACGATCAGGCTCCATACTGCGACATTGATAGTCATAATAGAAGCGTTTATATAAAGGATAATCTGCTCCCATATACTTATCAATACTAAAACCCAAAATACTATCCCCAACTACAACAGACTGATTCAGAGCAGCTATTTGAGCATAAAAATGAGGAACGAACAATGTAGGAACCTCTTTTTTCAAACGTTTGAAACCTTTGGTCAGTTTTTCCTCAACCCAACCAAGATCCTTAAATTTCTCTTCGGCATCGTGCATCAAAGTCAATAAAGTAGAATCCGAATAATATTCCAACATCCGGTCGTTAATCTTCATGTCATCCACCTCACCTATCGCCAATACATCTTCTATCAACAGCTTGGTAACCTGAGGATAGTCCGTATTCATTTTTTGCAGTGCCGAAAAACTATTCATCGTGACATACTCATACTGCAAACGATCATAACGGGCGACTCTTACATCCACATCAGCAGTATTGCCACTCTTCCCATCCCACTGACAGGAGGAAAGAGCAACAAGACATACTACTAATATGAATATAATTTTGCGCATCATCTATTTCTTATCCGTAAATGATGTTTCCGTTTTCGTCTTTATATTCATCCAGACCTTTTTCATAAGTTGCCATAGCACGCAAACTCATACCTACACTGGAGAAACCTCCATCATGATATAAATTCTGCATAGTCACTTTACGAGTCAGGTCAGAGAACATTACAATGCAGTAATCTGCACATTCGTCTGCCGAAGCATTGCCTAATGGTGACATACGGTTAGCAAAGTCAAACAGCTTATCCATACCTTTCACACCTGAACCGGCAGTAGTCATGGTCGGTGACTGAGATATGGTATTCACACGCACATGATGTTCACGACCATAAATGTAACCAAAACTGCGTGCGATAGATTCAAGCAATGCTTTTGCATCCGCCATATCATTATATCCATAGAATGTACGTTGTGCAGCAACATAACTCAAAGCCAGAATTGAACCATACTCCGCAATAGCATCCAGCTTTTTAGCAGCTTGAATCATTTTGTGGAACGAAACGGCAGATATATCCAGAGTCTTGCTCAACATATCATAATCGAGGTCATCATAAGTACGTTTCTTACGAACGTTAGGAGACATACCGATAGAATGCAGAACGAAATCTATTTTTCCACCCAATATTTCCATCGAACGTTTGAAAACATTCTCCAAATCTTCTACGCTGGTTGCATCTGCCGGAATTACCTCACAATTCAGTTTCTCAGCTAAAGCAGAAACTTCTCCCATGCGGACAGCTACCGGAGTATTGGACAATGTAATGGACGCACCTTCTTCTACAGCCTTTTCAGCAACTTTCCATGCGATAGACTGTTCGTTCAATGCACCAAAAATAATACCTCTTTTTCCTTTCAACAAATTGTAACTCATACCTTCTTTATTGTTAAATTAGTTTGCAAAGATACAAACAAATAAATTAATCATAGCTTTTTTTGCACACAAATGAAGAAATAATGCAATTATAAAACTAATTTTTACCATTTAAGGTTTCAGCTAAATGAGAATTTAACAAAAAATCCACTTATTCTATCAAATAGTGCACATAAAGGACAATTCTTTCAGCTATATTTGCCATCGAATTAAGAGGTTTTTTCATAATATTTATTTAAGGTTAGAATTAGGTTAACATGAAACATTATTGCTGCTCCCGTAAATAGCCCGTGAGGGTCTTTTACGGGAGAGTGATAAGACTTCTTAAAGCAACAATCAACTAGATAATTATTAATCTTAAACATATATAATACCAATGACTACTTTAATAAAGAAGATTCTATTACTTCCTGCCACATGTTTAATTCCTTTTTTGACCGGATGTAATAATTGTCCGTCTACGACTATTGTAGAAGATATTATAGATCCCGCCATCTATACAAGCCTCCCTTTCAAGATGGATAAAGTTGAACAACCTACTTTCCCAGACTATTCGGTAAACATCATAGATTTCGGTGCCAAGCCAGACGGTATTACTTTAAACACAAAGGCTATTAATGATGCAATCCAACAGGTTAATGCCAAAGGCGGTGGTAAAGTCATTATCCCTGAAGGCTTGTGGCTGACCGGTCCCATCGAACTATTGAGCAATGTGAATCTATATACAGAAAAGAATGCGTTAGTATTATTCAGTGCAGACCATTCACTATATCCCATTATAAACACTTCTTTTGAAGGTTTGGAAACCCGTCGTTGCCAGTCTCCTATTTCAGCACGTAATGCTGAAAATATAGCGATTACAGGCCACGGAGTATTTGATGGTAATGGAGACACATGGCGTCCGACCAAGAAAGATAAACTGACTGAAGGCCAATGGAAAAAATTGGTCGCCTCCGGTGGTGTGGTAGATACCGACGGAAGAATCTGGTATCCCAGTGAAGGTGCATTGAAAGGTGCTATCCTGTCAAAAGACAACTTCAACGTACCTCGTGGAGAACTTACCGATTCTGACTGGGACTACATGCGCGACTGGTTACGTCCTGTATTGCTAAGTTTCATCAAATGTAATAAGGTATTGCTGGAAGGAGCGACATTCAAAAATTCACCCAGTTGGTGCTTACATCCGCTATCATGTGAAAATATTACAATTAATAAAGTTACAGTTTCTAATCCTTGGTACTCACAAAACGGAGATGCTCTTGATTTGGAATCATGTAATAAAGCATTGATTATAAACAACTCATTTGATGCAGGAGATGATGGTATCTGTATAAAGTCAGGAAAGGACGAACAAGGGCGCAAACGCGGTGAACCTTGTCAAAATGTTATCGTTATGAACAACACCGTATTACATGGACATGGAGGTTTTGTTGTAGGTAGTGAGATGTCAGGAGGTGTAAACAACATATATGTAGACAATTGTACTTTCATGGGTACAGATGTTGGCTTACGCTTTAAAAGTAATCGTGGGCGTGGCGGATTGGTAGAGAATATCTACATCAGCAATATCAACATGATTAATATTCCGAACGAAGCATTAATATTCAATTTATACTATGGTGGAAAAGGTCGTGGTGAAGATCCTAATCAGGATGAAAAGAAAGCAGAAACTACCATCCCTCCTGTAACAGAAGAAACTCCGATATTCCGTAATATCTTTATCAAAGATGTAACCTGTAACGGAGCAGGCAGGGCTGTGTTCTTCAATGGCTTGCCTGAGATGAGAATCAAGAATATCAATATGGAGAATATCATCGTATCTAATGCTAAAGAAGGTGTAGTATTAAGCGAAGCCGACGAAGTTAATATGAAAAATATCAAAATAGAGTTATTAAAAAGTGGAAAGAACTTGAAGATGCAAAATGTTTCCAATGTAACGATAGACGGAAAGAATCATGCTGAAATCGGGGCACAAGGAGAAGAACTCAATTTCTAATTCTTACACCCATTAGTGCATTTCTCCACTTAATTTATAAAAATAGTAAAGCACGGATTGCACGGATAAACACGGTTTTCATACTAACACTGTGTAATCCGTATGATCCGTGCTTAAAATAATAAACTATACATCATTATGAAAAAGCGCTCAATTATTGTCCTCACATTATTAGCAGGATGCTTTACCAACTCTTTTGCACAAAAAGGCGAAAAGACACTGACCGTAGAAGTCAGCAATGAATGGATTCAAAATAAGACCGACGAACCGATAGTGATAGATTTAAATAACCTGAAAGCAGGTTTCAACATCAAATCCGCCACTGTATGGGAAGGTAATAAAGAAATTCCGTCCCAACTGGACGATCTGAACGGTGACGCACGTGCTGACGAACTGGCTTTCCTCATCGATATGCCAGCCAAAAGCAACAAAAGTTTCCGTATAATTCTCTCTTCAGAAAAAAGTGAAAAAAACTATCCGGCACGTACTTATGCCCAAATGAAAGCTTACGGACATAACAACAAATTCGCCAATATTACGGGATTTTCAGCGGCAGGAACCGAGAATGTATATAGTTTTGTTTACCATCACGGACCGGCTATAGAGAGTGAATTAGTTGCCTATCGTATCTATTTCAACGAAAAACAGACGGTAGATCCATATAGCAAAGTAAATAAAAGACTGGAAATAAAAGAGACTTGTTTCTACCCTACCAAAGCGCAACGTGCCAACGGCTACGGAGATGATGCGCTACGTGTTTACAATAGTGGTGGTGTAGGTGCATTAAAAGGTTGGAATGGTACTGAAGCGACCCACATAAAACCAGTAGTAAACCGCACGGAACGTGTACTAGCCTCCGGTCCTGTACGTGCCATCGTCGAAGCAGAAGTCATCGGTTGGGAATATCAAGGGAACGATTTGAACATGATCAATCGATATACCATCTATGGCGGTCATCGGGACATGAAGGTAGATGTCCTGTTTGACCGTCCGCTTAAACAGGAAGTCTTTGCAGCAGGTGTACAGATTCTGAAAGAAGGAGGTCACATGAGCGACCATAAAGGACTGACTGGAAGCTGGGGAACCGACTGGCCCGTCACAGACACCATAGGCTATGTGAAGGAAACAACAGGTATGGGAACTTTCATTCCTAAATATATCGGTAAAGAAGTACAAGACGGATCAAACTACTTATATACCTTACAAGCACCGGGGCAACAGCATTTCCACTATTACGTTACTTTCACCTCAAAAAAAGAAAGTTTCGGATTTAAAGATATGAAAGACTGGTTCAATTATCTTCCCCAATGGAGAAAAGAATTGGAACATCCTTGCAAAATTACGATTAAATAAAAAATCTAAAACCATGAAACGACTAATCACTCTCTGTCTGCTAGGAGGCTGTTTTTTATCTGCTCCCGCACAGAATTATGTATCCCAAGCCTGGGTTGCCGACCAAGGCAATGGAACCTACAAAAATCCAGTCCTGTATGCGGATTACTCCGATCCGGACATTTGCCGTGTAGGAAACGATTATTATTTGACCTCATCCAGTTTCAACTGTCTGCCCGGTTTACAAATATTACACTCCAAAGACCTTGTCAACTGGACTATCATAGGTGCGGCTGTACCCTACGCACTGCCCCCTGTTACCGATGTCCGTCCTGAACATGGCAACCGTGTATGGGCACCCAGTATCCGCCACCATAACGGTGAATTCTATATATTCTGGGGTGACCCGGACCAAGGAGCATTCATGGTGAAAGCCAAAGATCCGAAAGGTCCCTGGAGCGAGCCAGTTTTGGTGAAAGCCGGAAAGGGCATCATCGACACGACTCCATTATGGGATGATGACGGTCGTGTATATCTGGTTCACGCTTATGCAGGAAGCCGGGCCGGACTGAAAAGTGTAATTACAATTTGTGAGCTAAGTGCTGATGCAAGTAAAGCTATCACACAATCCCGTATCATTTTCGATGGTCATGAAGCACATCAGACTTGTGAAGGGCCCAAATTCTATAAACGTAATGGATACTATTACATCTTCCATCCGGCAGGCGGCGTTCCTACAGGATGGCAAGTCGTACTTCGCTCAAAAAACGTATACGGTCCATACGAATGGAAAACAGTATTAGCGCAAGGCAACTCTCCCGTCAACGGACCTCATCAAGGCGGTTGGGTAGACACCCCTACAGGAGAAGACTGGTTCATGCACTTCCAAGACGTAGGAGCTTACGGACGCTTAGTCCACCTGCAACCTATGAAATGGGTTGATGACTGGCCCGTTATAGGTGTTGATAAAGACGGCGATGGTTGTGGCGAACCTGTTCTGACTTATAAAAAGCCTAATGTAGGTAAGAACTATCCTATTTGTACCCCGCAAGAAAGTGACGAGTTTGATGGTTATACATTGTCTCCTCAATGGCAATGGCAGGCTAACATCAATGAAAAATGGGCTTATTTCAACGGAGGAGAAGGATTTGTACGTCTATACTCCTACCCAGTTCCCGAAGATTATAAAAGTTTATGGGATGTTTCTAATCTGATGTTACAAAAAACCCCGGCTCCCAATTTTACTGCCACCACCAAACTTACTTTCAAGCCGACAGAAAAATATAAAGGTGAACGTACGGGACTGGTTGTAATGGGAATGGATTATGCCGGATTAGTTGTTGAAAACACAGACAACGGACTTGTCCTGTCACAAGTGGAATGCCTGAAAGCCGATCGGGGGGCTACTGAAAAAGTAAATGCTTCCGTTCCCTTAAAAGACGGAACAATCTATCTTCGCGCTAAATTTTCTGCAAAAGGAGACAAGATTAAAGCCAGTGAAGGCGGTCACGACTTATTAGTGAAATGTAACCTCAGTTACAGTACGGACGGCAAGAAATTCCAGCCATTAGGAGAAACTTTCCAAGTAAAAGAAGGTAAATGGATAGGAGCCAAGGTAGGTATCTTCTGTACGCGCCCCGCTATTGTAACCAATGACGGAGGATGGACGGACGCTGACTGGTTCAGAATTGAAAAATAAAGAAAATATTCATAATACATTGTACTTTTTGCATTTTTAATCCATGAAAGTCGTATATCGTGTCGGTTAAATTCCTAATTTTGTGCCGCAAAAGGCATCCATGAACAATAATGCAAGAAAATACAATAGATATAATGAAGTAGACGAAAGGATACTAGCTCTCTTTGCAGAAAACAAAGAAAAGGCCTTTCGTCTACTGTATGATACTTATTATCTCCCTTTATGTCTCTACTCTGTACAGTTCACAGGTTCTGCGGAAACATCAGAAGATATCGTACAGAATTTATTTGTGAGTTTTTGGGATAAAAACTCGCATACCACTATTTCCTCCAATCTGCACGCATGGCTATTCAATGCCGTCCGTTTCTCCTCACTGACCAAAGTACAACGGGAACGTTACTTTTCTTTAGACGAAATGGAAGAAGAATCTTATTCTCCTATCGATGATTTTTATGATGAAGAAGAGCTATTGCAAAAAAGGAATCAATTACTGGCCGAATTAAAAAAATTGCCGGAACAAGAGTATAATGTTTTAGTCAAAATTATTCTAGAAGACAAAAAATACAAAGAAGTAGCTGAAGAGCTCCATATTTCCATAAATACAGTAAAAACCCACCTATCACGCGCACTAAAAATGTTGCGTCGTTTCAATATGACAGAAATCCTAATCTTATTTAATTTATAAATTTCTTCAGATTTTTGTCACCCATTTTGTGTAATTGTGATACTTCTGTTAAACAGTACAACAATTATGCAAAAGAATAAAACAGAAATCCTAATTCAAAAATACCTGTCCCATCAACTCAATGAACAGGAATTTGAAGAATTAAAGCAATGGATTGCAAAGGACGCATCGCATAGAGAAATTTTTGTGAAGTTACTTTCACTCCATCATGTAAACAACCAACTTAACTTATTACATCAGTTTGATAAAGAAGGCTCATGGAAGTCACTTCAAAATCGTTGTAACCAATCCGGTAGTATTTACCGCCGTATCGTAGTCTATTCCTCAGCCGCTGCAATAGCAATACTGATAGGGATTACCTCCATTTTATATTTCAATGACCGGAACCTAGCACCTGTTATTACCCAAAGCGAACAATCACAACAATCACCTCTTTCCCAAAATCCAGAAACTCCTAAAGCCACCTGGGTACAAGCAAACCAGTCTGTAGTTCCACTTTATAACAGCCAACGGGAAATCAATGGAAGTCGTATCAACAATGGAGAGATCACATTCCCACAAGAAAGTAATTATCCTCATAAACCAGAACCGGATGCTGAATTATTACAGAATAAAATCATAGTACCCAAAGGCTCGGAATACGCAATAGTACTGGCTGACGGCACAAAAGTAAAAATGAATGCGGACTCCCATATCAACTTTCCGGTTCAATTCGGAGATACCCGGGAAGTTACTTTGGAAGGAGAGGCCATGTTTGAGGTTACACACGATAAAGCCCGCCCTTTCATAATAAAAACACACGACCATACTATTTATGTATTAGGAACAACTTTCAATATCTCGGCTTATCCCGATGAAGAATTATCAGTAACCTTGATTGAAGGAAAATTAAAGGTAAATGCTCCATCAGGTGAATATTATCTACTACCAGGCGAACATTACTCTTCTGCACAATCAAAAGTTTACAAAGTAGATCCTGAATTCTATATTTCATGGACTGAGGGCGCTATGGAATTTGACGCAATGCCATTTCCCTTGCTGATAGCCCGTCTGTCCCGATGCTATAATGTAGATATTCAAATAGCATCCAAGGAATTAGAAACCATGAAATTCACCGGAGTTATTTTCCGCAACAAGCCTTTGGACTTTGCACTAGACATCATTCATCGTGTATCCGATGTCAAGTTTGAGAAAAAGGGAGAAACCATATTAGTAAAAAAACAATAATCAAGCCCTGTATAACAGGAATATTTAAATCATTAAATAAGTTATTTGAGTTTTATGAAAAGAAACGAGCTTTGGAAGAGTTTAGTAGCTAAACCTCCAAAAATGAGGTTTTTAGTAATGCTAATGTGCATATTCTGCACATTCAACGCTGTGTTTGCAAATGTATCAGCTGATAAGACAGTCACTATCAAAAGTGAAAACATCAGTGTGAAAGAAGCCCTTAACATGGTCAAAAAGCAAACCGGAATTAATATCATGTACGAAGATGCAACTTTGAACAATGTACCTTTGAAACTAACATTAAACAAAGAACCTTTAGAGCAAGCACTTTCAGTGATTTGTAGCCAAGCAGGTATGCGTTATGAGTTAGTGGAAAACAATTATGTGTTAATATTACCGATTGACAGAAATGCCAAACGCAGAACGATTACCGGAGTTATCAAAGATGATACGGGTGAACCGGTCATTGGAGCTTCTATTGTCATCCAAGGTACAACTTTCGGTACTGTAGCCAATATGGATGGGCAGTTCATGTTGTCTTATCCCGAAAATACTAAAAACGACGAACTGATGATCAGCTTTATCGGTATGCAGACGGTTAAGGAGAAAATTGGTAACAGACATGTCTTCAATGTAAAAATGGAAAGTGAAGTAACTAATCTGGACGAGGTTGTCGTAGTAGGTTACGGCACTTCCTCCATTAAGGACTTGACCGGTTCTGTTGCTTCAGTAGGTTTAAAACAATTGAGCCAATTAAACACTCCTAATGTAACCTCCATGCTTCAAAACTTGGCTGCCGGTGTACAGGTATCCCAAAATACAGGTGTTCCGGGTGAAACTGTCCGTGTACGTGTGCGGGGTGCCACGTCATTGACCGGTTCCAATGAACCCTTGTATGTGATCGACGGAGTTCCTGTAGAAGATCCCAGTATGCTGGATGCAATTTCGCCCAATGATATCCAGTCTATGGACGTACTAAAAGACGCTTCTGCGGCTGCTATCTATGGTTCTCGCGCCGCAAATGGTGTAGTTATCGTTACCACTAAAAAAGGAGTGGAAGGTTCCAAACCTACCGTCAGCTTCAACTACAATGTTACCACTGATGTTCAAATTAAGAACTTCCGTATTTTATATGGTGATGAATGGCGAGAAACAGTACGCCGCTTTGCCAAAGAAACCTTGGTATATGATCCGTCCAACCAATATGCATTGGAAATTCTTGAACCTAATTCCACTGCATTAGGCAGTGCCAACACCAATTGGTTTGATGAAGTGAAACAAACTGCTATCCGCCATAATGCCGACTTGACTGTAAGCGGAGGCAGTAAAGTATCTAAATACCTTATTTCATTATCAGTATTCGATCAGCAAGGTATGGTCAAAGGAGGTGACTTAAGCCGATATAACGCACGTGTGTCTACAGAAATGAACGTGCTGCCTATCCTTCGTTTTGGTATTAATGCCAATATGAGTTATACAGACCAAAATAATGCGAACACATCACTATTTAGTGCGCAAGGATTCCGTCCTGACCTTCCTATATATAATGATAACGGTGAATTTGATATGTCCACAGGTCAAGCCAACCCGGTAGCCAACACCTATAAGAAAAACCATGATAATATTTACCGCATCATGGGAACCGTATACGGAGAAGTTGATATTTGGAAAGGATTCCGGTTCCGTTCCAGTTTATCGGGTAATTTACAATTTACTGAAAACAATTCATTCAGTCCAAGTTTTCTAAGTACTAGAAATGAAGCCAGTGGGTCAGAATATCATTATAAATATTCAAAAACCGTATTCGACAATACATTGAATTATAACTATGAGTTCAACAAGAATCATGTTTTGGATGCCGTAGCCGGTATCTCCTTTGAACGTGGTATAAGCCGTAGTACAAGAATGAATGGCCAGACTTATCCGGATAATGATATCTACACCAATTTAGGAAGTGCCGCAAGCATCTCATCTTGGGGTAACGGATATAATGCAAGTGGTCTGTTCTCTTCATTTGCCCGTATCAATTATAAATTAATGGAGCGTTACCTGTTCACTTTTACAGGACGTTATGATGGTTCATCCATGTTTGGTTCGAACAACCGTTATGGTTTCTTCCCTTCAGGAGCCATTGCATGGCGTATCTCTCAGGAAAAATTCATGAAAAACCTGACATTCATTAATGATTTGAAATTACGTGCCAGCGTAGGTACTACCGGTACACAAAACTTAACCAGCTTCTCTAATCGTGATTTATACGAAGCAACCAGTTATAATAATCTGTCAGCCATTATACATAAACAAGTGGGTAACCGCGACATCCGCTGGGAAAAATCGACCCAATATGATTTAGGTCTTGATTTCGCATTGTTCGATTACCGACTGACCGGTTCTATCTCCGGCTATATCAAAGATACCAAAGACTTGATCTGGTCATTTGATTTCCCGCCCAGTGCAACCGGTGGCTCTATGCAGATGAACCGTAATATCGGAGCATTGACCAACCGCGGTATTGAAATAAACCTGGTAGGCCGTGTATTATCTACTAAAGACTGGAACTTGGACCTGACCTTGAATATGTCACATAACAAGAATAAAGTCACCAAACTGGTTGAAGAAGGTAGAGCACAATCAGCTATGGATGTAGTAGTTCAAGGCAGCTATGCCGACCAAGTATTGGCTGTAGGCTATCCAATGGGAGCTTTCCATGGTTATGAATATGCCGGGATCATACAAGATCAAGCCAGAATAGATGAATTGAATGCCTATGCTAAATCAAAGGGACAAAGTTATTACGATGGTAACTCATTAAAACCGGGACATTTGGAAATTAAGGATTTAAATGGAGATGGAATCATCAACTACAATGACCGTGTTATTATCGATAATCCGGATCCGGATCTGTTCGGCGGTCTGACTGCCAATTTATCTTATAAACAATTCAGCCTGTTCGCCAACTTCGGATATCAGATCGGTGGTTTGAAGATTTATAACAAAACATTGCAGAATCTACCCGGACAATTAACCGGTTTGATTGACTATGGATTGAATGACAGATGGTCTGACACCAACAAAGATGCCAAATACCCGGCCTTGTATATAGGTGACGGTGTACCTAGACTAACCGATCATGAATTGTTTAATGCCTCCTTCTTCCGTTTGCAGGAAGTGCGTCTGACTTATAATTTACCTTTAAACAAAGTAATTAAAGGACAACTATTTGTCTCGGCTACCAATTTGTTCACGCTCACCTCTTATCCGGGAACAGACCCTGCTACCGTAAACAGTAACAGCAACTATGGCGGTAACTATGAAACCTCCACTTATCCGGGTTTCCGCTCTTTCTCGGCTGGTTTAAAAATTAACTTATAATCATTTAAATGTATAATCGAATGAAAAAATATATATTCTTAGCTTTACTTACAATGGGCGTTTCCTCGTGCCAGTTGGTAGATGTCTTGGACCAAAAGCCCGAATTCGAAGCAGATTTAGACGGTGCCATCACAACACCCGCTGCTGTAGAGTTAGCCTTAAACGGAATCTATTACTCCTTGCCCGGAAATGGATTCAATGTCATATTTCCTACAGTAAGTGGTTCCTTCAAAGCCGGGACCATGTGGCGTCAAGAAATTGTCAGCGCCGGTAATGCCGTTTACTACTCCGAACGAATGTTGCCTACCCTATCATTCAGTGATGCAACGGAATGGGATGCAGATTACGCTGTAATCAAAAACGCCAACTTCCTGGAAACAGCCTGTAACCGCATGAGTGACGGAGAGTTCTCCGGAAACCGTAGAGCCGAAGTGTTAGGTGAAATAGCCTATTTACGCGCTTTGGCCTACTTCAATATCCTGGTTCGTTACTGCGAATTTTGGGATATGAATAGTGAATATGGAGTTGTCATGCGTAATGAAGCTCCATCCGTATCCAATGCTTTAAAGGCACGTAGCTCCGTAGCCGATTCTTATCAATATATTCTGGATCAACTGGAAATAGCTATTGAAAAAGCTCCTGATTGGAAAAAGCTTTCACAAGCTTCTAAAGAAGCAGCCAAGGCATTAAAGGCAAGAGTATTGCTGTATGCAGGAAAATACACAGAAGCGGTAGCAGCAGTTAATGATGCAATTGATACAAATTCTCCATTGCCGGAAGCAAACTATGGTGACGTTTTTGATAAGTTTTCAACAACCAAAGAGATTCTATTCGCTCGTGTATTCGACCAAAAAGATGCCACCAACACTTCAACCCGTCAGCAATGTTACGGTAACAGCCCCACGAAAAAACAAGGTTACTGGGGGCCCACCAATGAGTATGTGGAACTGGTGGGGGATGATCCTCGCGCCGATGCCATCTTCTCTAAAGTAGACAGCCTGATGGACAGCCGCAGTTCTGCGGTAGCCTACAATCTGAAATCGGTAAAGAAGCTGCTGAATGATGCCAATGACATGCCTGTCATCTTCAGTCGTGTTTCCGAACTCTACCTGATTAAAGCCGAAGCCTTGTATCGTTCAGGAGCCTCTATATCCGAAGCCTACGCACCGATCCGTAAACTACGCGAAAGAGCAGGAGCCGAAATAATTCTTCCAGCCAATAACGAAGAACTGGAAACCGCCATATTCAACGAATGGATGCTGGAATTGTCTTTCGAGAACTGGCATGAATGGTTTGCCATGATCCGTTTTGCAGGATACACAGAGAAACCCGATTTCACCCGTCTGCTTGCTTTGAACAAGACGTTAAGAGAAGCTTTGGAAAAAGAATATGAAAAATCGGAAGCACAAGGAGACAATTATTACCAACGCATCATAGACCGCCGTATTGATGCCATTCCGTCATCAGAAATCAGTTCTAATCTGGAATGTAAACAAAACCCTGGTTATTAACATATTAAAATCAAAGACATGAAAAAATATATCTTACTCATTTTCGCATGTATCTATGCGATTCACTTAAATGCCCAGAATGCAGGAATCAATTTCCTGCACGGCACTACTTGGGCAGAAGCCGTAGCCAAGGCCAAAGCAGAAAATAAACTGATATTCATTGATTTCTATACCCAATGGTGCGGACCTTGCCTGAATATGGCACAAACCGTATTCTCTTTGCCTACAGTGGGTTACTACTATAACCAAACTTTCATCAACCTCAAAATTGATGCTGAAGAAGGTGAAGGAATTACATTAGCCAAGAAATACGGTGTACGCAGTTATCCCACCTATGCATTCATAGATCCTGCTACCGAAGAAATTGTTCATCGCAGCAGTAGCCGTCAGACTCCCGAACAGTTTATTCAGACAGGAAAAGACGCAAACATTCCTACCAAACGTTCTTTTTACCTGCAAGAGCAATATACCAAGGGGAACAGAGAACGTGCATTCTTG
>UMAA01005302.1_pt1 | contig 15008 bp, 7 predicted proteins | sample 1963611 | NCBI WGS metagenome assembly UMAA01 (sample SAMEA4835906, study PRJEB28245) | human gut metagenome | biome: gut microbiome; material: fecal sample | place: Denmark | collected 2008 | reverse complement strand
AAAAAGAATGAGTAAGTGGCCAGACTTCTATAATTGCAAAAGAAGTTGGAGTTAAATCAATATCTCTTCTATTTTTTATATACCTGATTGTATTTGGTGTATTTCTTCTGAAAGGAATTTCTTGAGAATCCTTTTTGGCTTTGGTAAATTTTTTAGCCTTTCTTATAAATTTAGTAAGTCTATATTAATGTTTTCTTTCTTCTGATATTTCAAGTTCTCTATTGTTGAATATTTTTTAATATTTCATTGAGCAGCCCAAACTAATTGGACTGCCTATAAAATATTAATCAAATGTTTTTGTTTCAATTAAATCGTTTTTATCATAAATTTCTATCTTTTTTAGATTTCCCTGCATATCATAATATTTCCATTTCCCTGAAATTTCCCAGTTATTTCTTTCATATGCAGTTCCTTCTTTTTCTATCTGCCCATTTTTATAATAGAATTTACATTTTATTAATTCATTTTCTTCTCCTGTTTCATAGTATTGTTCCAACCATAATGAACCATCTGCCTCATCATAAGTTTTAAATATTCCCTTTTTCTTCCCTTTTTTAAAATACCCTATTGTTTTAATATTTCCATTTTTATAGTAATATTTCCATTCTCCTGTTTGTTCTCCTATTTCCAATATCTCGGCATCTTTTCCACCAAAATTTCCTTCCATCTCAAGACTTCCATCCTCATGAAAATATCTCCATTTATTTATCCTATATCCTTTCCAAATAGTTCCTTCATATTTTAAATTCTCATTTGGATAAAGTTCTCTTGTAGGCTCTTCTTTGAAAATATATTCTTCCTTCTCTTCTTGCATTGGAATACCATCATTTATATCTCTGATTTCTATAAACTTATATCCTTTTAAATCACTCTTTTCTATATATTTTTTAAAATTTTCATTACAATAGATTCCTAAAATAGCACGTTTGAAGTTTCCAACCTCTCTAGCTCTAAAAATATCATTATCTTTTATTTTTGAAAAATCAAGCATATATTGGTCATCTATTTCAGGAGATCCTTTTACATAACATTCTTCACTTTCCATTACATTCATAATATACAATGGAATATTTTTATAATAAACTTCTATATATTCAATATTTTTATCCTTATATTTTTTTGGAATATACTCTTTTGCTTTTTCTGATAATAGTATTGTTTCTCCAAATCCTGCAATATACATCATATCTGGTAATTCAGAAATTTTATCTTCTGTCATTAAATTAATATATATTTTCAAATCACTTATTGACATGTTTCTTCTTTCTCTCATTTTTATTTCATCCATTAAAGAAAAGTCATTAATATCAATCCAATTTAAAAAATCTACTATTTCTTCTTTTGTAAACTTAGAATTTTCTATTTTAAAATTTTCTTTTGCTCCAAATACAGGTTCATTATTATCAAAACTAAAATCAATTTTATATACTTTCATTTAATTTCCTCCTTATTATTTTGCATTATTTATTTTTAACTTCCCTGTTTGCAAATCATTTTTTATATCATCTATGGCCTTTACTACTTTTTCAGTTACTTTATCTTTACTTAATCCTTCACTTACAGCATCATCATATACTTTTTTTATTTTATTATTAACAGTCTTTTTATAATCAGCTACATTAGAATAATTTGGCTCCTCTACTCCAGCTTTTACTATCAGTTTATTTTCTTCACTTTCAGAACCTATTATTACTCCAATGCTGATAAAAAATATTTTTAATCTCTTAACGAGTAGCCTAAAATTAATTAGGCTACCTATAAAACATTAAAGTTTTTTACCTTGTTTCTCTTTGTTCCAATATTAAGTTTTTTATTGTATTGTAATCATTCTCTGATAAATCATATCCAAAGCTGTAAGTTTTATTTTCATAAGTTAACTTCATTAATCTATATTTATTAGGATTTAAAATTGAAAATAGAAACTTTGTAGGCATTTTTAAAGTTATATACATTCCTAAGCTTGTTTCAAATAAAGTACTGTATGACACATCGAGAAAATCATCATTGACTATTTTTATCTTTTTTAATGGAATTTTTCCAAAATAAAAATTTATAAATATTTGATCTTTTTTTATAATCATTTCTTCATCAGCAAGATATGAAAGTCTATATGGAATAATACTTAACAAATGTAATCCTACTCCAATAATAAAAAAATATATCATTATTTTATAGCTAAAAAAAGGTAAACTCAGTAATGATATAAATAAAAGTATTACAAATTGTATAATCAAAGGAACCTTTAAATATTTTCCATTATATTTTTTTATAATTACTTCATTTTCTAATTTTAAGATTTTTATTTTTGCCTCCACTTAGATTTATTTTTTTAAGATTAATATAAAAAGGAGATTATAAAAATTAGTTAATAAATAATTAATTTAAAACACTCCTCTTCAAAATATTAATTCTTATATATTTTTAAGTTTTCTGAAAAACCTATCCATTATTTTAATATATTATTTAATTTATTCGTTCCATCACAAAACTACGAACTGCTGGGAATATATGTTTCATTTATCTCTCCATTTTCAAATTTCAAAGCAATCTTATATACAGAGAGATATCCTCTATCTCCTCTAATTAATTCTCCTCCTTCTCCTTCAGCAATTAACTTATACTTATCAAGAAACTTCCTATTTGTTATTTTTTATATTTCATCTCCACTAAGTTATTTTAATACTATATCTTCCAAATAAAATTTTTGATAAATTTATATTTATTACTATTATTTTAGCAATTATTTTTATCTTCTTTTTTCCATAATTTCCATACTATAATTAAAAATATTGTATTTATTACTATAGATGGTAATGATGCTTCTATTCCAAAAGCACCTCCTGTAAGTAAAACTGAATCAGAATTAAAAGTATAATTATATCTGCTGTATAATGGTCTTACTCCTCCTATACTAATTATGCCCCATAATTATTATATTCCACACCATGTGTATAACTACACTTGACCATATACTTTCTGTTATAAATGTAACTATTGCTAAAATTGCTCCTATTAAACTTGCTGATAATGCCATAATAAGGAAATCTCTTAATCCCATTTTTTGCCCAATAAGATGTCCTGCTCCAAATAAAAGAGAAGATAAGAATATTGCTGCTTCTCTGTTCCACTTTTTTTCAAAAACTGTAAGCATCATTCCCCTAAATATCATTTCTTCAACTATAGGTGCTGCTATTCCAAAGAATACTAATGTAAATGATAGAGTAGTTATTACATTAGCTGTACTAAACTCTATATTTACCCATTCCCCAGGAAAACATAGTAATACACCACTTACAAACAATGGCATAATAAAAGCAAGAATTATCCATATAGTTTTTATTTTTATTGGCAATATTCGACACTCTCTAAAATTAATTTTTAATAATCCTTCACAAATAACCAATAAACCACAAATAACAAAACCTATATACAATATCCCCATAAATATATTTCTCACTTCTATTGGATATCTCAATACAAGAGATTCACTATCTCTTATTACAACAGACAAACTAAGTGCACCAAATAACAGCCCTTCTCCTAATAATGCAATCAATATTTCTTTTATTCTCCACTCTTTTTTCATTTTATTTTCTCCATTCTTGCTTTTTAATTTTCAAAGTTTCAAAATTCTTTTATAATTTCTATTTCATCTTAATTTTTTTTATCTTAACTTCCAATAATTAACTCCTTTAGATTTTATTTTAAACTTATTTGTCTATATCTTACAATAAGCAGTCTAAAAAATTTAGACTGCCTATTAAATATTAATCTTCTATATTCCAAAATTCTTTTATAAGTTTTATTATTTCATCTATCTTTTCTTCTTCTACTTTATACCCCCACGAAAAAACTTCATCTTTTATTATAATTTTTAATCTTCTCTTACTTACCAATTCTTCATTCATAATATCTGCAAATGTATTTCTTAAATAAACTCTAGAAAAATGCATTTCTTTTTTTATTTTTATAACTTCGTCTCTAGGAATTTCCTTTGAATAAACAATATCTCCATCTTTTAAAAATTCTAATTTTATATTTTCTAAATTAATTTCTAAAACTTCATTCATATGTTTATTTTTTATTCCAAAGATCAAAAAATAAATTGGAAGGTTTATTGTTAAAATATAAAATAAAAAAGTAAAGATGCTGAAAATTTCTTTTAAAAAGATAAAAAATACCATAATTGATAAAAAAAAGAAAATATAATTATATTTTGAAATTTTCGCATATTCTTTAGAATCATCTTTTATAATTTCTATTTTATTTTGAGATTTATTTATTTTGATTTCCAATAATTAACTCCTTTTAAATTTAAAGTTTTAATAGTTATCTTAATGAGCAGTCCAAGTTAATTGGACTACCTTTAAAATAGCAATCTTAATAAAATAATTGAAAAATAGTAACATGAATGTAATCATAAATTATAACATGTATTAACCCATGTAAATAATATAAATAAGTAGCTTCATTGAATTTTAATAAATCATTTATCTCTGTCTCATTTTTTGTATTTGCTTTTATAAAACTAAAGATAATTATTATAAAAATTATTGTAAAAATAGAGCTATAAAATATATTATCAATTGAGGCAAATATCCCTTGAAAAAATATCCCTATAAAAAATATATGACCCAATATTGATAGTCTGATCTTTAAAGCTTTATGCTTTGTAGAGAAAAAAGCAAGAAACGCAAAGAGTAATGATGTGCATGTTAGTATTTCCATTTTAAATTCTGAAAATATAAATATTATAAATCCGTAAAAGTAAAATAATTGAAATGTTATAAAAAAAACAAAAAGATTCTTTTTCTTTATTTTTAATTTTTTTAAGTATATTATTGGTGGAAGTAAAATAATTCCATAAGAACTTATCAAATTAACTATTAAAAAATTGACTTTTAATTTATTTGGTAAATGGTCATAATATATATATAAAGCCATGAGTATAATGAAGAATAAATCAATCAAAAGAAATCTTTTTTTATCTGCCACTTTTTCCTCCATTTTCTTTCCAAAGATTTTGATCGAGCTCCTTTTTAGCTCCTGGATCAGCAAATCCTCCACCAAAATCAGAAATATTATTTTGAATATTATTACTTTCTGATAAATTAAAAAACCATGTATTACAATTAGGACCAAGGATTTTATAGTTAACAGGAGTATTCTCAGTGTTTTTTTGGTAATTTAAAGCAGAATTAAAAACTTGCTTAATCATTTCTGTATCTGTTTTTCCCGATATAACTAAATCATTTGGATTTAGTTTTTCTTTATAAGTATTATTTGCTTCATTTAATATTAAATCTTTAGCTGAATTAATGTCTTCTGTTTCATTAAACTTTACTACTAGATAATTTTTATTTTTTTCCTTACCATTTTCTTGTACTTTTGTTTTGTAACTATGACCAGCTAGAGTCCAACCATAACTATCTCCTATTTTTTCTGGTTCAGGATACCCCATGTCTTTATATTTTTGTTTTAATGTCCCATTTTCAAAAAACTCATTTTGATCATCTGGAATCATTATTCCAAATTGATGTCCACCTGGATTTTGAGACCAAGCAAGTGCAAGACTCCTAATAGCTTGATTAAACTTATATTCTTTCTCGTTATTAGGAATATTAGCAAGCCATTCTTTTGTTTCTTCTTCTGTTTTTAAATTTTTATACTCTTCTTTTAAACTTTCTAAATAATCATTATATTTTCCTTGAGTATCTGTTTCTTCTAAAGTTCCTAATTTTCCTTCTACTATCTTGGCTGTATCTTCTTTTCCATCATCATATGATACCAGATGTCCTAATTCATGTCCAAGATCTTCTAAGAAAGATAATCCATTAAGTTTTTCTTTACTTATAACTACTTTTCCTCTTGTTGAAAGACTTTCTTCTCCTATAAGAATTTCTAATGGTGGTCCTGCATAACCTCTACTAGTAAGAAATGTATTCACTGCTGCATTTAATACTCTTTGTTTATCTTCTATTGATATATTAGGGTCTCCTAGTAGTCCTTTATACCTTGGATCTTTATTTATATGTGCTTCAAGTAAACGTCCATACTTATGTGCTTTATAAGTATTTAGAACTCCTCCTGAATCAGAATTTACTATTGATTGAATTATTTCTGATAAATTTACTCCTAGATCTGCTATTTTGTCTCTTTCTGACTGATTCAATAAATCTGTATGAAGTTCTGCATCTAATACTTTATCTTCATCTTTTGTTATTTCCTGTGCTTTTTCTAAATCTGTATTAAATCCTAGCTCTTCTGCTGTTTTACTTTCTCCTGCTATTTCAAATTCTGTATTTACTGCTGTTGCATTTGTATCCTGCCTCTTATCTTGTCCTCCTGTTACTACTGATAAGTTTGGAACTCCTGTTCCTGTTACTTCTATTCCTCCACCACTTACTTTATTTGTATCTTTATCTTTTAAATGTTCTACTGTTATATTTTCAGCTTTTACTATCAGTTTATTTTCTTCACTTTTAGAACCTATTATTGCTCCACTGTTAGTAAAATCTTTACTTTCAATTATCCCTCCTTCTTTTGCAATTATAGAAGTCTGGTCACTTACCCACTCTTTTTCTCCATTGCCTTCTCTATGTCCTACATTAACTTCAGCAGAAAAACCTGGGGCTCCTGGAGTTACTTTTATACTGCTATTACTATTTTTGCTGCTTGACTTCTCAGTATCTTTTGAAGAGGCAATTATTACTTCCTCTCCTTTTATTTCCACTCTTCCAGCTTCTACATTGGCTCCTTCATATATTACTTTTTCTCCAGCTTCTACCTTATGTGTTCCTCCTACTTCAAATTTAGAGTTCACATTTACAGTTCCTTCACTATTTCCTTTTCCTTTACTTTGAGAAGCTGTTACACTTCCCAACATATCTTTTGGATTAGTTGAAACTGTCAAATCTGCATTCAGACCTTTAGAAGAAGAACTGCTTGATGATGAATATTCATCTTTACTAGATTTTACCACAACATCTTTAGATGCTGATAGATTTAAATCTTTTTCTGTCTTTATATCTGTTCCTTCTATTATCACACTTCCAGTACCAGAGCTGATATTTATATCTCCTTTAGATTCAAGCTTATTTTTTACTGTTGATTCACTTGAAGAATGGTATTCAGATTTACTCTTATTTACTCCAGCACTTACAGTTATATAGCTATTGACATCTGTTGAAATTACTTTCATTCCTTCATGAGTCCCATTATTTTCTTGCTGTCCATCATTTTTAATTTTTGAAAATGCCTCTGCACCTTCTTTAATAGCTCCTACTAAATCTGATGCTGTATTTGCTATATCATAACTGTTTCCACCGAAGTCTGTAAGTTTATCTATATCTCTCACATTATCTATTGTAGTTTTTATTGAGCCTGCTACTCCTACAGATACTCCTATACTGCTTGATTTATGTTTTTCATCTACTGTTGTCTTATCTTTTGCAACAATTAATTCTACACCTTCATGACCTTTAATATCTATTCCTGTTTCTCCATAGATATCTACAGATTTCAATACAGCTTTTCCTTCTGTAGCTTCTATATCTACCTTTCCTTGAGATACTATTGTAGAGGCTGTATTAGTAGTCTGTGTAGTTTTTATTTCATCTTTTGATTTTCCATATGAAAAACTAGCAGTTCCTCCACTAAATGAGCTGCTGAATCCTTTTTTCTTTTTAATTTCTTCTTGATATGCCTGTGTTTCTACAGGGTTGATAGCTATTTCCTTTCCTTTTAAAGTTATATTTCCAGTTGATACAACTGTTACTCCTTCTAAAAGAACTCCACTTTCTGCATCATAACTTGTTCCACCTATTCCTGATATTGTATTTGATTTTACAGCTTCTTCTTTATACTGTTCAGTAGATTTTGAACTTCCTGTAAGTCCCAAAAAACCAGTTTTAGTAGTCTTCTTATAGCTGTAGTTTATATCTTTTACAGCTGCTTGTACAATATCTCCTCCTGCATTTATTACAGCACTTCCTTCAGGTCCAGCTTGAATATTGCTTCCAATTATAACTGTATCCTTACCACTTTCTATACTTACATTTTCTCCAATGAGATTAGTTCCATTATGAGAAGTACTATATTTTACCTCTGTTTTCGATTTTCCTCTTCCAAAACTTTTCTTTTTGCTTTCCTGATGCTCGTAATAGTCACTGTCTATTGAAGCTGTAAGATTTACATCTTCTCCAGCTTTTAATCTAAGTTCGCTGTCAGCAACTATGTCTGAACCTTTTATATTAATATTTTTATCTGCTGAAATAGAAATATTTTCTCCTGTTATTACACTTCCTGCATTTGTATAGCTTTCTGTTATTGTGTAATTTTTCTTTCCACCTTGTTTTTCATAATCATGCATTTCTATTGTATCTATTACTGCTTCTTTTGCTGCTATATCTACATTTCCTTTACCTTCAACTAATGCAGCAGTATTAGTATAGTTTTCTCCAGCTTTTATACTTATATTAATACCAGATATTTTAGCAGTATTTTCTATATCTGAATCTATTTTATATGTAAGATCATTTACTCTGGCAGTACTCTTATTCCAGATACTTCCTTTTATAGATTCAAGAGATACAGTATTTTCTGCTGATATCTCAGCTCCTATATTTTTTATATCATTTACAGAAACTATTTCTATATCATTTCCTGCAATCAATGCTTTAAAATCACCTAATACAGATTTATTCAAAAATTCCTCTGTGTTTATAGTGATACTTCCATTAGATTTTATACTTCCTGTATTATTAATCCCAACAGCTGATATATTTATTCCATTCCCTGCCATCATTCCAGTCTGATTATTACCAAGTGATGCAAGAGTTTCTTTAGATAGATACACTTTAGGCACAAGAACATTTACTCCATTAACCTCTTCTTCAACATACCATATGATATCACTTTTAAGATTATTTATCTGTTCTTTTGTAAGAGCTGTTCCAATAGACAGATTAAAATCTTCCATAGCAGTTATGGAATTATCTAATAATATCTGCATCTGTTCCTTTTCATTTGCTGCTCCATTTAGATATCTTTTTCCTGTACTTTCAAGAATAGCTCTGTTTACCACTCTTGATTCATAGAAAGCATCTCCAAGAAGTCTTATATTTTTCTCAGGATTAAAACCTATTTTTCCAAAGAAGTAGTCAGAACCCATATAGTATCCCATATCTGTAAATTTAACATTTGATTCTATCAAATATGAAAATCCTGGAATTTTATTATTTAAAACTGAATTATTATTAAATATCAGCTCTCCATTTCCTACAGTTATCTTATCTTTTTCTGTTACAGATACTCCAGCTGAATTCACTAAATCTTTGTTTACAACAAATAGTCCTTTATCTCCTTCTGGTATTGTAATATAGCTTTCAGTATTAATAGTTCCAGTTTTTGTTATATTATTATTATTTAATATTACCTGTCCTACATTGATATTTTTATCATTTATTACATTTGGATCACTTGATAAAACACCATTTCCTACTTTAACAGCTGATATATTTATATTATTTCCTGCTGATATTTTTGTAGCTTTGTCAGTTCCTAATTTTTGAATTATTTTATCATTTACTACTACATAACCTTTATCCCTGTTATAGTTATACACCTTTCCATCCATTAAGTATGTATCATAAGGAAGAGTATACATAGCACTTCCATGAAGCTCATAATCTCTTCTCCATTCACTGTTTACTTCTACATCTACTGTATAGTTTTCATTTTTTAAATTAACAGCTGATATATTTATATCTTTATCTGCTAAAATATTTCCTTCTCTGTTTATTACATCTCCAGTAGTCTTAAGAGTAATATTTTTTCCAGATGAAATATATGCCATAGTGCTTGTATAATTACTTTCAACTTTATCAATTTCATGAAGATATACACCTAAATCACTAGCATGACCATGATACCATGTCCAGCTTCCTATTCCTCCAATATAGTCTGTAAATAGTTCCTGCATTATTAGATTACTTTTATTATTCAGAATAGTTTTGTCAATTGATCCCATATCCACATCACTTGATATGCCAGGAATTTTTCCAGTGATAGAATGACTTCCTGTTACTTCTCCAAGATTTTCTATCTGGGCTGCTTCTATATAGATATCTCCTATAGCCTCTATTGTTGCTGCATTATTCTGTACTTTTTCTAAAACTTTTATTTCTACATTATTTCCAGAATATATATCTCCTTTATTATTTACAAGATCTTTTTTTGCTGCTATAAACATATTTTCTTTAGAATACAAAAGAGCAAAATTATTATTTGTTATATTATTTGAATTTAAAATAAGGACATTCCCAGAAGCTATCTGTCCATTATTTACTAAATCTTTTGAGTTTACTGTTAAACTATTCTGCGAAGTTAAAAATCCGCTGTTATTTACATTTTCAGCAGTTGTTATTATATTATTTCCATTTCCAAGAATTATACTGTCTAGATTATCTAATTTTCCTGTAAGTACAATATTAAAATTTCCTAGACTACCTAAAGTTTTATTATTTATTAAATCTTTTGCAGTTATAGTAATATTATTTCCACTGACAAATTTATTATTATTCAGGAAATCACCAGATAAATTAACTACTATATCTCCAACATTTTCTAGATTAATATTTGAAGTCAAAGAATTTGCAGTTATTTTTAAAAGATTATTTCCTATATAGCTTCCTGTAAGAATTAAGTTTCCAGCTATATTTAAATCAACAGTTCCCTGAGCGTGAATTTCACCAGAATTATTATTAATATCCAGTGCTTTTACATGCAATACTGAATCATTGTCAAAAACTTTTATCTTTCCTGATTGATTATTAAGGATTCCAATATTTACTATGTTAATATTTTTTCCCTCAATAGTCCCACTGTTGTTATTCAATTCTTTTAATACTATATTTTTATCTGAAATTATACTTCCAGTATTAGAAACATTTTTAGCTGTCATATCTCCTTTTACTGAAATGATTCCTTTATTTAAAAGCTCCTCTTCTAAAGTAAGATTTTCTCCTAGAATAGTTTTTCCAAGAAGTAAGTTTGATAATTTATTACTTTTAAGGTTTTTTAAAGCTGAGATTGTTCCATTATTTTTTATTTCTACAGCTTCAATTTCCTCTTTAGCAACGATTTTCCCACTATTATCTATTCCAGTTACTTTTATATTATTTCCTTGGATAAGATTAGAGCTAGTAAATAAATTGCTAGTATTAAATGTTAAATTTCCATCTCCAATTATTCTTCCGATATTATCTAAAGATATAGCTATCAAAGAAATGTTATTTCCTGCAAATAAATCATCTTTATTTTCTATATTTTGTGAATTTATATATAGATCCTTAGACCCTTGAATAAGTTTATTATTGATAAGATTATTCCCTGTAATAGAAAGAGTATTCTTTCCATAAAGAGTTCCATAATTTTCTATATCATCAATATTAAAGATTCCTTTTTCTCCAGTTATCATTCCTTTATTTACAAGTCTAACTCCTGTAACAGAAAGATCTAAAGCTGATATTCTATCATTATTAAGAATATTACTGCTTAATAGAATAAGCTTATCTCCACTATTTAGATTCTTGTTGTTAATTATATTTCCTGATATCTTCATATTTGAGAGTGATAAAATATCTCCACTATTAGTTATATTTCCTACTATATCAGCATTTTCACCATATATATATCCAGTATTTATTACATTTCCAGATATATTTAATACTTTTTCACTCTTTATATTTTTACTGTTATCAATATTTCCAGTAATACTTACTAGATTTTTTCCCTGAATAGTTCCACTATTATTCAAATTAGAAGTAATATGAAGAGTATCCTCTCCTGTGATACTTCCTATATTCTTTATTTCTGTTCCAGTAAATATTACCTTTTCTCCTAATATATTTCCATCATTTTCAATATTACTATTTAAAGTAAGAATTTCACCTGCTGTCACTCCTGAATTTTTATTTGTATATTTATCTGCTGTTATTGTTAAATATTTTTCTCCATATATGGTAGATGTATTTATTACTTTACCAGCATTTAATGTAATATTTTTTCCTAATAAAATTCCATTATTATTAAAAGAATCTAATATTTTTAAATTTAATATCTCTCCCTGAATTTCTTCTTTATTAACTAATGATTTTGAAGTTATATCTACTATAGAAGCTGTTATATTTTTTTCATTTACAACATTATTTTTATTATTTATCTTTATTTCATCAGCACTTATATCTCCTTTATTTGAAATATCAGCACTTTCTATTTGCACTTTTTTATTGGCAGCTATAGTACCAGTATTTTCTATATTTTTTCCTTTTATATTTAAATTTTCAACAGCTTTAATAGATTCTGTTTTTAAGTTGCCCGTTAAATTTATATCAGCATTAACAGCTGTTAATTCCTTATTCTCCATGTCCTTAGAAGAAATCTTTACATTGTCTGCTGATATTTTTCCTGTATTTACTATTTTTTCTTTATTATTTATGTTTATGCTTTTAGAAGATATGCCCCCCTTATTTTCAATGTTAGAACTCTTTACAGTTATATTTTTATTTGCTGTTACAACACCAGTATTTATTATATCCTTTGTATCAACATTAACATTATTTTCTGCAATTACTCTCTTTTGAATTTCAACATTTTCTGCTTTTATTTTTATATCATTTTTAGCCTGTGTGTCATTAATAACTAGTCTTCCATTGACATCTACTTCAAAATCTCCAGCTCCAGCAAGCATCTCCCCCTGACTGTTTACTCCAACACCTTTTTCGGTACTTTGCAGATATATTCTTCCAGCATAAAGAGACCCTAGTGCTTTTGCATCCAGAGCCACTTTAGGTTTATCTCCTGCTTTATCAGCTTTTGGTGTTACTTTTTTTGTCTGATGGTCATAATCATTTCTTCCCAAGACAACATTTACTTCTTCTCCACCATATACTGCACCATTCAGTTCTGCTGTTCTTGAAATAATATCTACCATTCTTACATTCTTTCCATCTATTCCCTGACTTCCTATTACTACTGTTCCATCATCTATAGAAAAACCTTTTAAATTTCCTAGCTCATCTGTTATAGATTTTCCAGTTGTAAGTATGACTCTTGGAGTATTTATGAATCCTGCCCCATTTAAATATATCCCATTTGGGTTTGCTAAGATATATTCAGCTGATTTTCCAACTATTTCAGTGTATCCTTCTATTCTACTTCTATTTACTCCTGTTACTTCTGTAAGAATTACATTAGCTTCTCTTCCATTAAGGTTGGAGTTTCCCTGAATTATTCCACCTATTTGAGTTTTATTAAACTCTTTACTGCTGTTATTAAGAAGAATTCCTTCTTTTCCAACATTATATTCTTTAAAATGGTTATGAGATACTCCATTTTTATTAGGAGCATTGATATTTACTACTGGGACTCCATTAGGTGCTTTCTCTACATTCACCTGTTGATTTCTACTTTGATCTTTAACTACACCTGCTGCAAGAAGTGGTTGCATAAAAATACTTAAAAAAATGTAACCATAAATTATTAATTTTTTCAAAAAACTGTTTCGTAATTTTTCCATTTTAATCTTCCCCCTTAAAATGTCTAAAATCTAGCACTTATAGTAAAATATATTTCATGTGTGTTCTTCTTTATATATGATGGAGCTGTTAAAGGTTTTGAATATGTAAAACTCATATCAAAATGATTAAAATACATTCTAAGACCTATTGAAGCCCCACTCATTTCACTGCCATTTTTCTTGTAATACTCATCTTTATATACATCTTTAACTCTTCCATAATCATAAGCAATAAATGGTTCTAAAAGCTTATAGCTATATCCGATCTCATTTCTCATATAGAAGCCTTTATCACCCATTATTGAATTTTCTTTAAAACCTCTGACTGTAGTATCATCACCTATTCCTAATTTCTCTGAAGAATAAAGTATATCATCTGAATATTGACCACTTAAAGAAAATCTGTAGGAAAATCTTTGCTCTCCTATATTAAATGGTCTATACCAGCTTATGTCTGCTGTATATTTTTGAAATTGCGCTTTTGGAGAATATTCTCCCTTTTCTCCATCACTTTCTGCACCAAATCTATCTAGTCCTTCATGATAAGTTAGATTTCCATAAAAAACTCCATTAAAGAGTCTCCTATTATGATTTACATCAACTTTTAATACTGACAATTTTCTTGAACTTGTTATTAATTTGATTCCATCAAAATAGTTTTTAGTTTCTTTATTTGTTAAAGTGACTCCCACTGATGTTTTTCCATTACTATTTCTATTAATTATTTTCCTTACTGAATAATTAATATTCTTTGAAATTCCTGTTGATTCATAAGTATGAGCAAATGACCTTATTGTAGAAAGATATTCAGATTGATCTTTAGATACAGAAAACTCCCAATACTTTATTGGAATTCTGTAATAGAAAGAAAAATTTTCATTATCTTTGTATTTTGTACTTGTTCCAAGCTTCTTCTGATACGTTCCTGTAAAAGAATCATTTAACCCTATAATATCTTCAAAGATAAGTGAAGTTTTCAGCCTGTCCCTTCCTGTTGATTTCTGTCCTAAATCATTGTAGTTTATTGCACCAGATATTTTTTTACTTCTCTGATTATCAATCTCGATTATGCTGCCACCAAGAGTTTCTCCAGCTAAAATATCAAGTTTGGCATTATTGGAAGATACAGAGTTCAAATTATCTATTCCTTGGTCTAGGTCATTGATATTTAGCACATCTCCTTTTGAAGTAGGAAAAGATGTAAAGATATTAATCTTCCCTTTGCTTTTATCTTTGAATCTTATCTCTTCAATATGCCCTTCTAAAACTTTTAAAGCTATTTTCCCTTCAGGTATATCTGCTTTATCCATATCCATTTTTACTCTTACTGCAATATACCCTTTAACTAAATATAGGTTCTCAAGTTCTCTCATGAGATTAAGAATATTTTTTCCCCCTTGTATAATGTGTTTATAAAATATTTATTAAA
>UMAA01014596.1_pt1 | contig 15021 bp, 9 predicted proteins | sample 1963611 | NCBI WGS metagenome assembly UMAA01 (sample SAMEA4835906, study PRJEB28245) | human gut metagenome | biome: gut microbiome; material: fecal sample | place: Denmark | collected 2008 | reverse complement strand
CGCCTCCGCCACCACCGCCTCCGCCGCTGGAAGGTGTAGTTCCTTCCACGCAGAAGATCCAGTCTACTGCGGCAAATCTTTCCGCAAAATCATTGTCGAAGGTGGGTCCAGGAATATTCAGTGTAATCTTCATATTCTTCTGGGTACCTGCTACAAAACTTCCTAAACTCAGTCCATGTTCTCCGGCTACCATGGCTTCATAGCCACTTTTCGGAGTGACACCATCTGCACTTCCTTCGTAAATAGTCGTGCCATCCAGCTCCAGCTTCATCTCAATCTGCTTCATGATATCGTCACTGAAAGTCTTTCCAGGTACGGATGCCTTACTCTTATCCCGAACTGCAACTATACCATCATCACTGGTAAAATCAGCCTTCGACATCAGATAAATGGTAACGGATCGATTACTCTTATTGGAGAGAGAAACCTGCTTCTCTACCGTATCACCCGGCATCAGATCCTTCATACCGGAAAAGAGATCCTTATCCTGGTATCCAACCACGACCTTCGTATCGTCGGCGTATCTGCCACTGCCATTTACATCAACTGAATCTGCAGCGAGTGCAGTCATGCTTAGCACTCCTACGAATGTCGCCGCCCAAAAGCCTGCCATTATCCGTTTAAATAGATTTTTTTTCATAGCATATTAACCTTTCTCGCTGCGAATAATTTGTTTAAGGGATACTTACTTTGTAATTACTGATTTTGGAGTAATTCATTAACAAGAATTACGGAGTAACTAAAGTATTTGAACTTGCAATCACTTTATTCTTGTCATCCGGTAAATCAACTTTATCTGCGTCTACCTTATCAAATTCAGTAAAAGCAGCATCTGCATCATCAAAATTCTTACTCTGAATTGCATCTGCTACTACCTTGATGTTGAATTTCTGATCTACATATTCGTTGCCCCATTTAGCACCTGGAATTTGAATTTTATCAAAGATAGTCTCTTCTGTTTTCTTATCACTTAAAAGAAAAGTAGGTACATATGCATAACATACATCTTCACCGTTAATAGTGCCTTTCGTCCAGTTCAAGTCGAGTGCATTAAATTTATTATCTACTTTTTTAAGAAAAGTAATGTCATTATCCTTATTTGGTTCTACTTTAGAATCAACCACCTTCTTATCAACAAGAGAGTTTAAAATCACATCATTACCAGATACAACAATTTTCACTCTTACATACGCATCATTTCCCTTGTTCTCGATGGATACTGCTTTCTGGAACTTATCTCCTGGCATTACATTTTTATACTCTAAACCCTCAGGTGAGGTCACTTTATTACCATCCGTACCACCATCTTCCTTCAGAAGAATATCCACTTTTCCCATTGTCACTACATTGGTTGCTGTCTCGGTATCTGTAAACCATGCCAGGGTTCCACCTACTGCTAATGTACCTACTAATGCTACCGCTGCTGCTGTGAGTGCTACTTTCTTTTTCATCCTTCTACCTCCAAGTTTTAAAAAATTTTTATTATAAAAGCATTCCTACTTTTATTGTTGAATACATATAAATTTTGTTAATTTCCATTTGCCTTTTCAAATGCCGCATATGCTGCATCTGCGCCTGTTGCACTACCTACATCCATATTATCTGCCTGTACGGCTTCGGCTATGATCGGTATTGCCAACATATCCTCGGTAATGCCATCCGGCAGTTTACCATTCTGTATCAGATTCGGATAAGTGACTGCTTCCAGGAATATAGCTTTTTTACAACCGTCTTGAGCAGGATCTAGCGCAGTCGAAAGATACCAGTATCCATCCTCTTTACGAACCCATGATGCGGAAATCGTGCCATTTTTATCATATAAATCTGACACATATATATCACTGCCATTACGGTTCCAAGCACCAATCTGTTTACTAACACTCGGACCTTCTGTGGGCTTGTAAGTTACAACAGCACTTCCAACCTGCTCATTTCCATCAGCGTCCTTGTACGTATACCTCAGGGTCGGAATATCCACTCTGATTCTGACATAACACTTCGATGTACCGGTGGCTTTCACTCCGATTCCGCTCTTTGTAAGACCGTCTACTTTCTCCTCAACTTCAACCTCAACCTTACCAGTTGAGATGCTATTAACTGCTGCCTCGATATCTGTAAAGAATGCAACGGTTGCGCCAATTGCAAGGATTGCGATCAGCAGTAACGCCAAACCGAATTTCATCGATTTATTCAACATTTTATTCTTGTCTTTCACTCGACTGCTCCTCCTCTTCCGGCTTTAACAGTTCCGGTATAATCTGCAGCAGGATAAATACAATGACATAAGCACCGATACAAAACATACCTTTTTTAGTCCGCATATACAGCGGAATATATCCTATCATAGGCACCGACATACCTGCTTTACCTATCACACTATCAAATGAAACCGGAGCCAAATCCTCTACCTCATTGGCATCGCCTTTTGTCTTAAATTCCCGTGTTTCCTCGTTTATCTTGATTACACGATGGGTAGCTATGGCATTATCACCTTTCCGGAAGGTGATAGGATCTCCGACCTCTATCTCCTCTGGGGTGATATGCTTATCCACAATTACCACACTTCCTACATGGTAATAGGGCTCCATGCTGCCGCTCATGACAGCATAGATATCATTGCCCATTACCCGTGGTACTATCATGACTGCCCCGACGGCAATCACGATAAGTACCATAATTACTGAAATTAAATTACAAATTTTTGTTACTGCTTTTACCATGATCCCTACTCGCCTTTCTGGTTACTATTCTTTATTCGCGCGACTAGTTCTCATTGTCGTCGTCATCTTCTGTCTTGCCGCCGTTTGTGAAAAGAGCGGCAATTTGACGGATTCTGCTTTTTGTTCCGCTGGTGCTTACTGGTTTGAATTTACCATTTTTTACCGTATTAACTGTAATCTTAGAATCTGTAAAGTAACCGTCAGCACATCTGTAGTTTTGGAATGTCACGGTTTCTGGCTGATTAAATCTTACAGTTACCTCCGTTGGATTATTACTATCTGCTTGGTACTGTAAATTAGGCATCTCTTCGAGAGCATAATTACCAACCGGAACCGTAATTTCTTTAGATCCTTCGGAAGCATCCTTAGCGATCGGCACCGACACATAAAAGCTTTCTTGTGTCGTTATATTGGTTACTTTAAAAGTAAATGTAACATTTTCTTTTGCAGCCGGATTCTCTGAACCTTTATTCGGATTCTTTACAAGTTTTTTAGTAATACTAAGCTTTCCTACTGCTGGAACCAGTTTGTTTGTAATCGTAATTGTATCCGACTGGCTCGTATTATCCGCATAATCAATAGTGACAGCATTCTGTTCAACTGCATTATCTCCATTCAGTTTTGATAAGACAAATACCGCCTGATAGTTCGGATTCATTCCAGGGCATTCAGTTAAATCTTCCATAACATTGATACTTGCTACCTCTTTTGGAATATTCACAAGTTTCACTGTTTCTCCTGCTTTTAATTTGACACTGAAAGAACACGTTCCATTCTGTCCACTAAAATTTTCCACACTATGACTGGTATTATCAGCTAACGTGAAATCTGTTTCATCAAGCTGTATACTATCTTTAGTCGTCACGGTTACATTAAATTTATACTGTGCATCTGGAGACGGATTCGAAGCATTCGTCAGAACTTTTTTCAACTCCAAATCTCGCTTATAATAATAGTTTGTAAATTTAACGTTATCGCCTGCCTTTACTGTTTCACTTGTACGCTCTCCCTTATCGTTACTATTAACGTCAACTGTCGTTTTCCAAGCATTCCGTGTTCCTACTTCCGTGATTATAAATTCTTTCTCGATATCTTCCGGATTAATTTTAAATATTGCACTAGCTGTTGTCTCTTGACTGTTAATCGTAATGACTTTTTCCGAATAAATTTGATCCGGATTATTCTTAGGCGTAAGCGTAAAGTTAAATATCTTCTCATCCGGGTAAGCTTGTTCATCTCCAGCCAATGTTTTCTCTACTGTAATAATTCCATATTTGGAATAGACATTAGTGAACTCAACATTGCTTTCCCCTTTGTTTATAGTGCCAGATACAATCGGATTATTTTTTGTAGCTTCTGTTAGTGTTCCATCTACCTTTGCCTGAACGGAAGTCAGAACATAATCATCATCCTCTTTAGGCGTTGGAGTAATCTCTGTAACTGTATAGCTTACTCCTTCAGGTAAATTTTTAAATACAATTGAGTGATCCTTAGCTAATGTAAAGTTATATTTTCCACTGTTCTGTGTTACGCCTTCAGGTTTGGTTGGTATTGAAACGCTTGTATTTCCCTGTTTAAACTCTACAGTAAAGTTGTACGTTTGATCGGGCATGTTTCCATCGACTTCAACCTTTTTACTGATTGTCAAAATAGGTGCTACCTTAACTACAGGTTTCGGGAAATTAACTTTCCCCATCGCATCCGTATATGTTAAATAAGCTTCTTTGTTAGAAAAATAACCTGTTTCATTACTGTGTGTTCCTGTATCTCTACCATTTGTCGCAGTGTCAGGATAATCTGCTGTATAAGAACCTGTTACCTTTACTGCATACGTAAGAACCTTTTTTTGTCCCTTAGCAAGACTATCTGCTACTTTCCACTCAATTTTCGATTCTCCGATCGTATAAATAGCAATTTCCTTACTGGTTTCCGGCTCTAAGTACTTAACAGTATTATCATCCACCTTTTCTGGATTAAGCCTTACTCCCTTATTATCAACTTTCTGTTTTCCATCAGCACTTGTTCCAGAAACAGGCACATTACCATAATACAGTTCAGGAGCATTTATCTGGCTTCCACCAATCTTAATTCCAACTGGTTCAACATGATTACTTAAAATGTCCGTCACCACCGGATTGGTTACATCAATATTCTCAACCGTTGTACCAGAATCGCCAGCAGTGGTTGTCTGAATCGTATCACCTTCAACTTCCAGTGTCACATCGTACTCATTTTCTTCTGTATAGTTCTTCCAGGCTTTTTTTTCAACCTTCGGATCCAACTCACCGTATATATTCGTACATTGAAGGAGATATCCCACCGTATTGCTCACTTGATATATGTCAGATTTTTTTCCTGAAACAGGCGATTGATTTACTCCATTTGAATTACTTACCTTCCATTTAACCTTGTCTGTACCCTGTGAGTTTGTTTCCTCAACATAAAAATATTTACCGGTGTCAATATTAAGATCTTTTACAGCTCCTCCATTCAACGTAAAGGGTTCAATAGAAACTCCATCCGTATTCGATGAATCATCCTGATAAGTTTCCAATTTATTCTTATCGTCTGCGATCACTACTTTGAAGCCAAAGTTACTGCCTGCCTTAGTTGCATCTCCGCCCTGTATATTCTTCTGTATTCTCACACCCTGAGAAGGAATTACAGGAAGGTTAAACTCCATATAGCAGTTAGAACTGTCGCCGCCACGTTCCATATAGTAAAAATCAAGTGTATATACTTCGTCAAAATCTGCTTTTGGTCTTTCAAATCCAACGCAACGTTTTATTCCATTCTGGGCAGTTGAAGAAGCATCCATATCATTGTACAGATACCAATCCACTTCACCATGGCTTGGTGCTTTCTTCGTTCCTGTAAATACATCATTGTGTTTTATAATACCAGTGGAAAAATCAATCGATCCCTTTGTTAATCCGTGAATTCCGCCAAGATCCATTGCCAATCTACTAGCTGATTCCGGCTCATTCTTCTTTCGAATATATACCCAAACGTCATCATCACCGGCAAATGTAAAGGTCATCGGTTTGCCAGCTGTCTTCCCATCCGAAGATAAATTGAAGTCAAACGAAACCTTCATACCAAATGTGCATTTTTTAGCTTCATTTGGTGAAATCAAATATGGTTTTACATACTTATTATATGGGAAAAAGCCATCGAAAGAATAATGTCTACCCTCTACCTTCTTTAAAGCATTACCTTCAAGCTTCATTCTTAACTTTTGACCTTTATAGCTATTCCCTTGCTTCGATTCTACAGCGTTAAACACATAGTAATCATCTACCTTTTGTAATACATCTTTAATATCCACTCCATAATTGGCGGATGTTATTCCTGCTGTCAGTGTATCTCCATTTTCCGGAAATAATTTTGATACCTCATTCAACTTACCTATGTTATAATCATTTGAAAGCTGAATTTTCCCGCTTTCATTATAGGTTGATGCCATAATTCCCTGAAAAGCCACTTGACCATAACCCTCCCAATGATATGCATTAGGTAAATATGAATTTTGAAGATTCTTCTTATTATCAGGCTCATTCAAATAAAACGTCTTTGTCTCATCACCTGCGGTATCATTTTCTATACCTATTATCTTATTAATATTTTGATCCTCATATTTCCCGAACAAATTTTTATCATAATTATACTTATACAGATTAACTTTGAAATCACTAAGCATCTCCGTATTCGCCGGATTAAGACTGGCAACAGGCATCACCATCAACCCCGCAGATGCTTCTGCCGCTTTTGCATTGCCACGTGCTCTTACCATTCGGAAAAGTGATCTGCTTTTTCTCTTCATCAGCACGACTGGGTATACTTCTGCCGGGATATCCACACCTTCTACATCGGAGGTATATACATCCACATCATCGTTGTATGTTTCGTCGTCAACTTCTTCCTCTTCTTCGTCGTCCTCACCCATCATCTCGAATTCTTCTTCCGGACTCTTCGGAGCGTCTTCGTCGTCATCGTCGTAGGAATCCTGAGGTACAAATGCCATTACTCGGTCGATACGATGGGAAGAAATAGAAACCTGCTGTTCTTCGCCTTTTTCCGAGGTGCTATTTCCGGTGTTTCCTTCATTGCCACCCTGGTTCTCCTGAGTTTTGTTCTCTCCCTTATTATCTGCAGACGGTGCCTTATTCTCAGTTGTATTACCAGAATTTTCTTTCGAACCCTGATTTTCAATTTCTACAATGGTTTCTTTGTTTCCTTCATTACCTCCCTGGTTCTCCTGACCTTTGTTCTCTTCCTTATTATCTATGGACGGTGCTGTATTCTCAGTTGTATTACCAGAATTTCCTTCTGAACCCTGATTTCCACCTTCTACCGTTGTGTCTTTATTATCATTTTCCTCTGTGGAGGTACTTCCGGATCCATTTTCTGTAGTTCCGTTTTCCGTAGTTCCGCTTTCTGTGGTTCCGTTTTCCGTGGTTCCATTTCCATCGTTTTCGTCTGTACTGCCCTGGTTCTCCTGGCCTTTGTTCACTTCTTCGTCTGTAGATGGAGCAGGTGTTTCCTCCTCTTCCTGATCGGTTGCCAGCAGCACATTCTTACTTTCTACCTGTACCAGTGCACTCTTTCTTCCATCGATATCCAGCTGGAATGTTAAATCATCATTTGAACGGTTAATAAACAGGAAAATGAGTTTTTCATCGCCATTCATCTCATAATTTTCTGTATCGACGATCGTATCGTTGGCAGATGGTTTTCTCAAATCGCTGTCAGATGCTTTTTCCATATCGCTGTCGGATTCTTCTGTTATGTTGCTGTCAGATGCCTTCCGTGCATTGCTCTGAGTAGCTGCTTTTGCCGCCTGACCGTTCAGTTTCACAAATATCTGAAGTTCTGCATCTTCGTACATTGCATCGGATGCGCTCGCCTCACGGGCATACGGAATATCCTGAAGCTGATAAATGCTTCCGGTGCTCTGATCGAAGATATCCGCATATGCATCGGAATCTACGAATTTAATCGGATCTTCTTCATCTGAAGTCTCAAGCAATTCTTGAAATCCTACCTGTGCATTATAAAATGCGCCTGAACGGATCGCTTCTTCTGCCTCTGTTTTCAAGGCTGTTCCATCCAGTTCAAACAAGACATCTCTTTCCTTAGCGGAAGAATCTAAATCCGGATCCGCAAAGGCGATCCCTTGAAATGATGTTAAAACCATACAAACCGTCAGGATCATCGCAAAACTTCTTTTAATTTTTTTCCTAATCCTTCTCATACCCTTCACCTCTACCTGTTTGTTTTTTCTATATTTAATGGTTTTTACCATCTACATTCCTATTTGCTTTTCTTATCTATACAAGACAATGGTTCTTTTTCATATCGTAAATAGTGTAATTTCTCATTTCTAAAACATTTTAAGTTGTATACAAAGCGGTCATTTGTTGATGCTTTATCTTTTTGCGTGATTATTTTTGCTGAACTTCTAAGTATTTTGGCTTATGGATGAACAACACTTTTGTTGATAAGTGTTATAACCTGCAACGTTGATTAAACGAGAGATCAAAGTGATTGAGGGCCAGCTTTTTACAGATAGCCCTCTTTCGCTTTGTAAAAAACCTCATCACTGTAAACGGAAATGTTTACTCTTCTTCTGTTTTCTTTTTGCCTGTCATAAGTACATATGCTGCTGCCATCATGCCGATTGTCATGAATAACATATACACATCTACCGGTGTAGCATCGCCTGTTTTCGGCAGTGCCTGCAGCGGGATACCTGCTTCATCAGCCGGAGCCGGATCTACATTCGGAAGAACTGGGAACGGAATCTCTGCTTCTGCAGTCTGGCTGCCAGGACCCTTACCAGAACTGGAGCTGCCGCCGTGACCTCTGCCGGAGCTAGAGTGACCACCGGAGCTTCCGCTGCCACTGCCTGAACTTCCACTGCCACTGCCTGAACCACCGCTTTCACTGCCGGAGCCACCGCTTTCATTACCTGTGTTTCCACTGTTGCCAGGTTTTTCATTGCCGTCAGGTTTTTCACCGGGTTTTTCTGAATCACTATTTTTGGTGTTTATGAAATCCGCTTTGTGATCTCCATTTTCAACAATCGTTCCACTAACTTCCGTCACATTCGGTGTGTAACCGTCTAGATTTTCTGTTACCTTATACACGATTCCTGTCGGTAACGATGTTTTTTTGCTTTCTCCATGTTTCAGTTGGAAGTTTGCTTCACCACCTACAAACTCCATCTCACCATAGGTACCTTTCAAAGTCTTATCAGATAGTTCAACTTTAAAATTAAAGAATTTATCTTTATCACATGCTGTACCATCAACCGTCTTAGATACTGTGAGATCTCCTCCTACATAGATATTCTCATAGTCTACTCTTGCCAGACCTTTTGAAGTTTCAGTAACTTCCACATTTGCAGTCAAACTCTCTGCAGACGCACCACCATTTACAGATACTTTTGTAGCAGAACAATTCGACTGGGATGGTTTTGTTTCTTCTACTGTATATGTTCCAGTCTGCAAGCCAGTAAGGATTGCACGTTCCCCGGCTTTCAATGTAATCTTTCCATCCGCTGGAATCTTATATGCTTTCACTTCACCTTTCAGTTTAAGTTTCGCATTTTCCTTTCCAGGATTTTTAATCTCTGGTTCTTCCGTAACGATGCTATATAATCCTTCTGCCGGTTTGCCTTCTTTTGTTACAATAAATTCAAACTGCGTTTCTTTTGTCGGTATTCCTTTACCATCAACTGATTTACTGATAAGAAGATTTCCACGTCCTCCCTTAACCTCTGGATTGGGATATTGATGTGTTCCTGCTATTCCATTTTTAACATAGTTAAAATATGCAGCATCCACTCCTGTAACGTCGTATTTTTTATCTGGTTTATAGAATGTGTATTCTGGATTCAATTCAATCTGATAAACCAAATGATACCGATGTAAGAATGTATTTGAACCGTCTGATTCTGTATACTCAATTACTTTGTTTTTATCTCTTTCATATAGCTTGTCAATATCCCATCTGACTGTTGTGAGAGATTTCACTACCGGAATATCCCCATTTGGAAGTAACTGACCGTTATATTCAAACATCAAATTAATATAATCCGTTGTCGCATTAGGTTCTATATAGTCCTCAGAAAAGCTATATCCTGCATCCTTAGCTAAATTTTTTATTTTAGACAAATCATAATCGCAAGACACGTTACCCAAAATTCTTTTAAAATTCTTCTTTCCTATTTCTCTCCACTCAGCATCTCCTGGAATTGGTGAGCAATAGTACAAGGTATAATCACCTTTGATCTTAGTGTTGTCATTAACATAACGTTCTACTTTTTTGTGACTACCAAAGTCTATAGTAACTTTTACAATCTCGTCTGTATTTTCAGTATTCTTCGCGGTTTCTTCGTCCTCATATAAAGCATATGAATTACCCGAATCATCTTTCAGATAGTAAGAACTCAGATCTAGAACTTCTTTCCAAGATACCGGTATGGTAACATCCAGATGAACGTTAAACTCATTCTCTGTATTGGTTGCAGATACTGTTTTTTTCAATTTGAAACCATTCTGTTTAATTGTAGGTTTCAAACTGTCTGGAATCTGTTTGATATCTTCTTCCGTAAGTCCTTTTTTCTTATCCTTGTCAGCATAATACCATTGGCTTCCAATCTGCCAATTGAAAGCACTGTAAGGATTACCGCCTAAATCGTATTCAAAATCATAATCATCATCCGTAAGAATCTTAAATTTAGAATTAGCTTCACCGGCATCAAGGGTCATGACTTCATAATTCAAGTCAAGTAACTCACCCGCTGTTGTCACGAACGCCGCTGCTGCTCTGCCTTTAAAAAGCACACTCTCGTATACAGTTCCGGAAAGAGAAGCGGTTGTTTCTTCTGATGTTACTTCTTCTGTTTCTTCCGGCAGAGTTACTTCTGTTTCTTCCGGTTCAGCATCTGTTTCCGTTCTTTCAGACGGTACCTCATTGTCAGGTGTTTATTCTGCCGGTGTCTCATTGTCAGGTGTTTCCTTTGCCGGCGCCTCACTGTCAGGTGTTTCTTCAACCGGTGCCTCACTGTCAGGTGTTTCCTCTGCCGGTGCCTCGTTGTCAGGTATTTCTTCTGCCGGTGCCATCAGGAACATCTGAAAATGAGCAGAGCGGGAAACCTTTGCTTCTGCCTGTTCGCCTGCATTTTCACTTGTGCTGTTTGCTTTCTCGCTTGTGCTGTCGGCTTTTTCACTGGTGTTTGCTGAATTCTCAGATACAGAACCCGCATTTTCAGTCTCAGTGCCTTCTGTTCCAGTTTCGCCGTCAGGTGTTTTTGTATCTGGTGTGTCTGTTGTTTCGCCGTCAGGTGTTTTTGTATCTGTTGTGTCTGCTGTTTCGCCGTCAGGTGTTTTTGTATCTGTTGTGTTTGTCGTTTCGCCGTCAGGTGTTGTGGTTTCCGGTGTATCTGTTGTGTCACCATCAGGTGTTGTGATATCCGGTGTATCTGTTGTGTCACCATCAGGTGTTGTGGTTTCCGGTGTATCTGTTGTGTCTGCTGTATCCGGTGCAGGCAACTCTTCCTCTTCGAGCTTCATCTGCTTTTTAAGTTCTTTTGCAGAAAGAATCTCGATTTTCTGGCTGGTATTTCCGGCCACTTCGATGGTTCCGGTCTGTTTTGCAGATGAGTTTAAAAGCAGAAAGATGATCTGTTCATCTCCTGTAATCATATACTCATCATCTTCGCCTTCGAATTCATCTTCCTCATCCATGACAAATCCATCCGAAGACAGACGGGCATATACCTTTACAGTCAGATCGCCTTTGTTCTGCTCCAAGCCCTTGAGTTCGTACAGTTTTTCATCTTCCAACTCAAATAAGCCTGCATAATCTTCTGCTGCTTCTCCGACAAAATTAAAATCTTTTGCCACACTGTTTCCATTTGCTGCGTCAATCAGAGCATTTCCAAGCTCTGTCTGGTCAAAGACAAAATTCGTGTTTTCAGTTTTGGTTTCAGGTACTGCTGCCCATACGGTTGTACTTCCAATATTGGTCGTAATCATACTGGTACCAAGTACTGCCGCCATCAGGCGTCTGGCCTGATTTAAACCCTTATGAAACCGAAGATATTTTGCCTTTCGACTTTTACCTTTTCCTTTCATACCCTTCCTCCTAATTAATATAGCCAATACAGAGAATTCTATTTCTGTTCACATCTGTGTGCCCAGCATCATAATTTCTCTATATGTGGTTTCTGCAACATCCAAAAAAATATGTCAACTTTCGCTGACCAGATTCACGCGCCAAGTCTCACGGACATCCAACTTGAACCTGTCCTGTTTCATGTTTTAAATGCAGCCTTTCCGTATCGTATTTAGTCTTCCTCTTCCGTCTCGTACGCATACAAAATGGTTCTTGCATTCTGAAACTCATAACTGCATGTTATAAATGAGTATAATCGTGTAATGGTTTCTTCTGCCGGTGCAGATGCACTGGCTTTTTCTGTCATCTTCCCAATATAGGAAGTAAATTCCTCTTCCGATGAAAATTCTGTTTTTCTGCGAATTCCGTCTGCCGATGCCACCACGGCCGCCAGTGTTTTCAGGTGCATCTCCCGATCTGGCAGATACAGGATAACCTCCGGATGTTTATTGAAATATTCCTGATTTTTAAACTGGACTATATCCTTGAACATGCTTCCATTTCTCATATGGTGACCGTACAGAATGTTATGCTGTGATGAGAAATCCGGCTCATCTTCATAATCCAGAAAAATTGTTCCCGCCACCGTCTCCTGTCCATTCAGATCGTGGTGAAGGTAATAATCATTGTCTTCCCCATGAACCACCGGATAATTAATCTGTGTTCCGGGAATCTGAATCCATGCTGCCACATCCTCGTTCTGTTCCCACAAGGTCTTAAAATCAATGGGGGATACATAGGCTTCTTCTGCTTCCGGTTCCGTTGGTTCCGTCGGTGCTTCTTCGGACTCTTCCGTGGACTCAACCACCTGTTCCATCAGCTTATCGTGTGCTTTTTTCTGCTGGATTCCCTTCCATATATAGGAAGCTAAACCACCGGTTCCAATAGTAAGTGCTGCTATCATGATGAAGATAGCAGCTGTTCGCTTTTTATCCTGCATTCCTTACCCTTGGTTCCTTTCTGCATATTCCTGCAGAAATGGCTTGTACAGTTCCTCTTCTGCCTGTCTGCGGGCCGCTGCCGCATCTTCAATTCTCGTAAAGGTTCCCAGATTGTGTACCTTTCCCTGAAATCCTATGGCCGCTCTCCACTTTGAGTTTTCACGCTTATAGACACCCCGGTAACCGCTTGTATTGCTTGCCGTATTCTTAGGATTTGTTATCTTCTCCAGACAGGTACCATCGACAAAGTGAATGGCTTTTTTCATATTTTCTTTTCGTGTTTCTTCCTGCAGACATCCGCAGCTTTTTGTCTTTCCGGCGCATAAGTTTTCTTTTGAAACTGCCACATGACGACCGCAGCTACAGATACATTCCCAGCATTCTTCCGTATTTTCCGCTCGTTCCACCTTTGAAAGAACCGTCAAACGACCGAACTTGCGTCCCGTCAGATCCACCCAGCGTTTCATGGGCAGTTCTCTCCGGTAGCAGCCGCAGCTTTTTGTATGTCCTGTTTTTAGATGGGACTCTTCCACTACTTTTTCATTGCCGCAATCACAGCGGCACAGCCAGTAGTGACGTTTTTTATTCCTCTGTATTTTTTCAATTTCACAGCAAGCCATCAGCCGCCCAAAGCGCTGTCCTGTCAGGTCCTGCCTCATACACCATACCCCCTTCTATGACATAATTATTATTATGTAACAACACTGTAAATTTGCATTTGTGTGTATTATTTGGACAATATTGCAGCATTGAAAGGTGCATCTGTAATATGTAATCATATATTTTTCGCTTTAGTGTATTGATTTTTTTCTAGGACGTGATAAACTAAAGACAGAGATATGTTCACTAAGATACATTCTCAGATAACAGTTGATATGATAATTGTTCGAAATTTAATTTTTGATTTTTTCCTTGTAATATCAATGGTTTTGGGAATTTGACGATTCGATTTGAACTTGATTCTTTTAGATTTGTTAGAAAATTATCTCATATATGGTATGCTAACAGATAGCAAGGTTTTATAACATAATAATAATTATGTTTTGTTTATTATGTCAGACAATTTATGGCGTTACATAATAATAATTATGTTTCATACTAATATTTTTAATTTTTCATGCATTTCATTTATTTTTCTTTATGAATCAGCAGCCCCAGCTCCAGCTGTCTAAGACAGGCTTCCCGGCTGCTGATTACCGTATAACGTCTTGTGGTTTCCACACTGCTGTGACCAAGATAATCGGCCAGACACACCAGATCGTGATCCCTTTCATAAAATACCTTTGCAAATAGGTGGCGCAGATTGTGCGGATATACCTTGCTGGGCAGGATGCCGGCTTCCACGCTGAGTTCTTTCATTGCGGACCATATATTCTGGCGTTGGACGGATTGTCCGTTTCTGGTTACAAAGATTGCCCCCTCTGTGATGCCTTCTTCCATACAAAACTTCTTTAAATAGGAAGAAAGAGATACCGGAATCAGGATAATTCTTCTTTTTCCCTTACTGTCAATCACAATTTCCTTTGTTTCCAGCGATTCTACAGACACATAAGAAAGCTCACTGATTCTCATGCCGGTACTTGCCAGTGTCTGAATAATCGCAGCCAGGCGTTTATCCTTCCTTTTTTCAGCCGTCCGGACCAGCTTTTTATAATCTGACATGGTCAGCTCTTTCGATTCATCACAGAAGATCTGCCTCTGTACGCGAAAGGCATGTATACAATAATCCTTTTTCCCTCTATAACAGAAATAGTTGTTTAGAGATGCTATCATTGAATTGGCACTTGATATTTTATAATTCGCCAGCAGAAATTCTTTATATTGTAAGACTGTTTCCTTGTCCCATTCCGTTCCGGCAAAATCGAGGAACTTTCTCACATCTCTGCTGTATTTTTCAATCGTATGCCTGCTTTTTTCCATTTCTCTCAGGTGTTCCTGAAATCCTATGAGTTCTTTATCTATTTCTAATTTCAACAATATTCCCTCATCTTTCTTCAATCCTCCGCGGCCGCAATTGGAATTTATATTATTCCTCCGCGACCGCAATTGGATTGCATCTTATTCCTCCACCCGGATCGCCCAGCGCATCTTCGTCGAGCGGGCACGAGGGTTCTGTACGCACTCCTGGGCGGACGGGCGCACCACATCTTTGGAATATTCTTTATAGATACCGGCGC
>UMAA01000749.1_pt1 | contig 16174 bp, 11 predicted proteins | sample 1963611 | NCBI WGS metagenome assembly UMAA01 (sample SAMEA4835906, study PRJEB28245) | human gut metagenome | biome: gut microbiome; material: fecal sample | place: Denmark | collected 2008 | reverse complement strand
TACGTTCGTAACAGCCCTATTTATCAATTTGTATAGCCTATGGAAAATTTATTAGTCAATAAGGTTGCCGCTGTCAAGGAAGTGCAGCAGGCGGCCGAATATCAAAAGAAAAAACAGGCCTTTATTTTAACCGGGTTGGCTGGAAGTAGCAAGCCGGTCTTTTTTGCTGCCGTAGATAAGCTGCTGGGCGGCAAGGGCAGTATGGCCTTTATTACTGCTTCGCGTGAGGAAATCCGTACCTATCGCCGCGAACTTAACTATTTGTACCCGGATTTACCTATGCAGGAGCTTTATCCTGTAAGTTTGCCGCGTGTGCAGGCCGATACGCAGAGCCTGGAGCTGCAGGCCGGACGTGCGGCTGCACTGCGCTTTCTGAGCGGTGAGGAGCGTGGCATTGTTTTCATTACAGCAGAGGCGCTTCAGCAAAAGCAGCTGCGTCCGAGCGGTATGTCCGGCAAGGCGCTGCAGCTCGCTGTCGGCGAGGAGCACGAACAGCGTAATATAGCTGCCGCGCTGCTTGATTTGGGCTATGAGCGTACGGAGCAGGTTGATGCTTTGGGACAGTTCTGCCTGCGCGGTGATATTTTGGACGTGTACCCGATTAACAGCAGTGCGGCGGTACGCATCGAATGGTTCGACAACGAGCTTGACGCTATGCGTAGCTTTGATGTTGACACCCAGCGCAGTCTGCAGACTCTCACCAGTATCAAAATTGCTCCGCTGAAGGTGGATGAAAGCTTCAGCTATGATGCCGATATCTTTGAATATTGCGCTGCGGATACTATGGTAGTCGTTGATGAACCGGTGCATGTTTTCGGTATGCTGGAAAAGCTGGACAAGGAAAACAAGGAGCATGCCTCCGAGCTTTTCGGCAAGCAGGAGCTTATAGAGCAGCTTGCCGCTAACGGTGCTGTGCTTGTATCGGCGTTGGGACACAGCTATCTGCAGCAGCTGCCTTCGCTGAATATACCGGTGCGCGCGGTTGCGCCGTATAATAAGAATACTAATTTGCTGGTGGAGGATTTGCAGAACTGGCTGGCGGAGGGAATTACGCCGCTGATTATCCTTTCCGGCAGCATTAAGGCCCGTGGCTTTGCGGATAATCTGCGCAACTACGGCTTAAAGGGACATTTTGCCCAAAAGAGCTTTGAGCCGGGAGTCGTCAATGTAACCTACGGCGATTTGGATCACGGCTTTCGCTTCTGGGATGAAGAATGGCTGCTGCTGACAGAAAATGATATTTTCGGCATGCAGAAGCGCAAACGCTTGCATACTAAAAATCAGGGCCAACAGCTGCAGTATTTTTCGGATATTAAGGCCGGAGATTACGTTGTTCATAAGGTTCATGGTATCGGCCGTTATATAGGCGTAGAAAACGTTGAGGTTGACGGCATCCACCGTGATTATTTGCTTTTGGCCTATGCCGGTGACGATAAGCTATATGTTCCGGTAGAGCAGGTCGGTATGCTGCATAAATATGTCGGCAGCGAGGGCAGTGTGCCGCGTCTGTCGAAAATGGGCGGCAATGACTGGAAACGCACTACGGCCAAGGCGGCTAAGGCGATTACGGAGCTGGCGGAGGAGCTGTTGCGTCTGTATGCACAGCGGCAGATTATGCCCGGTCATGCCTTTTCACCGGACTGTCAGCTGCAAAAGGACTTTGAAGCAGCCTTTCCTTATGAGGAAACACCGGACCAGCTGAAGGCGATTGCCGAAATCAAGGCTGATATGGAAAAGCCGCAGCCGATGGAACGTCTGCTCTGCGGTGATGTAGGCTACGGCAAAACTGAGGTGGCGCTGCGTGCTGCCTTTAAGGCTGTGCTTGACGGTAAGCAGGTGGCGGTGCTGGCGCCTACAACAGTGCTGGCACAGCAGCATTATATTACCTTCAAGGAGCGTGTGCGTAATTTCGGTGTAGAGGTTCGGCTGCTGAACCGCTTTTGTACGCCGAAGGAGCAGCGCACTGTTTTGCAGGAGGTGGCCGACGGTAAGGTTGATATTCTTATCGGCACGCACCGTCTGCTGCAGCCTGATGTGAATTTTACCAGTCTTGGCCTGCTGATTATCGATGAGGAGCAGCGCTTCGGCGTTGCCCAAAAGGAAAAAATCAAGAAATGGCATCTCGGCATAGATGTCTTGTCGCTTTCCGCGACACCTATTCCGCGTACTCTGCATATGGCGTTGGTCAACGGCCGTGATATGAGCGTTATCGAATCGCCGCCGGAGGATCGCTTGCCTGTTGAAACCTATGTCAGCGAATATAATGACGGCATGATTAAGGAGGCGCTGGAGCGTGAACTGCGCCGCGGCGGCAGAATTTACTATATCAGCAACCGCGTGAGTGCTTTGGAGCCGTTGGCTGCCAAGCTGCGCCGTCTGGTACCGGGCATCAGCATCAAAATTGCCCACGGGCAGATGAATGAGGACGCATTAGAGGATGCCATGATTACCTTCTATGAGGGCGGCTGCGACGTGCTTTTGTGTACTACGATTGTGGAAAACGGTCTGGACGTACCTTTGGCGAATACGATTATTATCGACGGTGCCGACAACTTCGGCCTTTCGCAGCTTTACCAGATGCGTGGCCGTGTAGGACGCAGCTCGCGTCTTGCTTATGCTTACTTTGTGTATCAGCCTAATAAGGCGCTGAGCGAAATTGCTGAAAAGCGTCTGCAGGCTATCCGTGATTTTACGGAGCTGGGCGCAGGCTTTAAGATTGCTATGCGCGATCTGGAAATCCGCGGTGCCGGCAATCTGCTCGGCCCGCAGCAGCACGGACATATTACCGGCATAGGCTTTGCCGCTTATTGCGAGATGCTGGAAAAAACCATTGAACGTCTGAAAAACGGCAAGGAGGTCGAGCCTGAGCCGGAGCCGGTTCTGGAAATTCAGGCAGAGGCCTATATTCCGGACAGCTATATTCCGGATCCGCGTTATAAAATGGAGCTGTATCGTCGCTTCAGCGAGCTGGAATATTCACAGCGTGAGGATTTTCTGGACGAAATTATCGACCGTTTCGGCAATCCGCCGCCGGAGGTGGAAATGCTCTGGCGTTTGGCAGCGCTTAAGGGCTTGTGCCGAGTGCTGAAAATACGTGGCGTAAATGTGCGTCAGGGAATTATTCGCCTGACCTTCGGCGAGAAGGCACAGGTAAACCCGGAGGCAGTTCTGAAGCTGCTGATGCAGCATCCTAAGACGATGACATTGAAAAACGGTCAGGAGCAGCAGCTGACATACAGAATGGGTACGTCAAAGCAGGAGCCCCTGGCGTGGCTGGAACAGACTTTGCCTGCTCTGATATTGGAAGATTGATTTAAAGGAGGTGAAAGCAGGAGATGAGCAGTGATAAATTTTTGCGCGGCGCAATGATTCTGACATTGGCAGGACTGATGGTAAAGGTTATCGGTTCTGTGAACCGCATCCTGCTTTCACGTCTGCTGGGCGGCGAGGGTATCGGTCTGTACCAGATGGCATATCCCGTATACCTTTTGCTGCTTGCGATTTCTGCGGCCGGCATTCCGGTGGCAATATCGATTATTGTCGCAGGCTTTCTGGCACAGAAGGATTATGCTAACGTGCGTCAGGTGTTTCGTGTTTCGCTGCGCCTGATGGCCTGCGTGGGTGCGGTGCTGGCGCTGTGTCTGGTACTGGCAGCTGGCTGGCTGGTGGATGCCGGCGTGATTACCGATGCGCGTGCCTACTATTCGCTTATAGCGCTGACACCGGCAATTTTTTTTGCTACGATTTTAGCCAGCTTCCGAGGGTATTTTCAGGGACATCAGCTGATGACACCGCCTGCCGTTTCGCAGATTGTGGAGCAGTTTATCCGCGTAGTGACGATGGTGGTGCTGGCGTATGTGCTGCTGCCCTACGGTCTGGAATACGCTGCTGCCGGTGCTGCCTTCGGCGCTGTGCCGGGCAGCTTGACAGGTCTTGTGGTTATGGGCTGCTTTTACCGCTATTACCGCAAGCAGTGGCAGGCTGATGCAGGCAAGCTGCAGACACCAACTGGCGAGCTTGTGCGCAGCAGAGCATTGATTAAGCGCCTACTGCTGTTGGCTTTGCCAGTGTCCTGCGCCAATATACTCGTGCCTGTTACTAGCAGCATTGACGTATTGCTGGTGCCCGGCCGATTGATTGACAGCGGTCTTAGTGTGGAGCAGGCGACGGCGCAGTTCGGCTATCTGGCAGGCATGGCACAGCCATTGCTGTTAATGGCCACGATACCGACGATGTCGCTAGCAACAAGCCTTGTGCCTGCTGTTTCCGAAGCCTTTGCTTTGAATAAATGGCAGATTATCGAGCAAAAGGCGGCAACCGCGATGAAGCTGTGCTGCCTGATAACTGTGCCTGCTTCCGTAGGCATGTGGGTATTGGCGGAGCCTATCAGCCGTCTGCTGTACGGTACGGCGAAGGCTGGCGTTGCTATTATGCATTCGGCGCCTGCCATCTGTCTTTTAGGCCTGCAGCAGGTTACAACAGGTATGCTGCAGGGAATGGGACACACCAATCTGCCGATGCTGAATATGCTTATCGGTATTGCCGCCAAGCTGGTTGCTGTTCTCCGGCTGACGAATGCGGAATATGGTATTGCCGGCGCAGCATGGGCAACGAATATTAACTTTGGTGTGACGGCGCTGTTGAATATTATAGCGTTGTATAAATTCAGTATAAGATTTTCCTGGCTCAGTATTGCGAAAATCATTGCCGCAGCTGCGGTGATGGGTGTTGTTGCCGTAGAAGCGCATACGCTGCTTGGCGGTGCGTCGGCTTTGGCAACAATCTCTGCTATGCTGGCTGCCGGGATAAGCTATATCATATTGCTGCCGCTTTTAGGCGTGCTGAACAGACAGGAGCTGCGTCAGCTGCCGGTAGTGAAACGATTTTTAAAATAATTAAGAAAGAAGGCGTACTATCATGGGAACAATTACAATTGTCGGCTTAGGCCCTGGTGCTGTGGGACATCTTTCATTGGAAACTATGGGACTTCTGCAAAACTGCGCTCAGGTTATCCTGCGCACGGCGGTGCATCCTACCGTTGCCGAGCTGGAAAAGCAAAACGTAAAATTTACCTCATGTGACGATTTATACGAAAAGGCTGCTTCCTTTGAAGAGGTTTATAACAGTGTTGTTGAGCGTGTGCTGGCAGCAGCGCAGAACGGCGATGTTGTTTATGCCGTACCAGGCAGCCCGCTTGTTGCGGAAAAGACTGTTGTTTTAATGCGCACCGCTGCGAAGGCACAGGGCATTAAGCTGGTGATTAAGCCTTCCATGAGCTTCTTGGATTTGGCTTATGTTGACCTGGGCATCGACCCGATTGCCGGCCTGCAGATTATTGATGCGCAGGATTTTGCGGAGATTGCCAGTGCCGGACAGCATCCTCTGATGATTACCCAGGTTTACAGCCAGATGGTTGCCGGTGATTTGAAAATTGCGCTGATGGATGTACTGCCTGACGAGTATGAAATTTATTTCCTGCGTAATCTGGGTTTGCCTGATGAGGAATGCCGTCCGATTAAGCTGTTCGAGTTGGACAGACAGCCGAATATCGACCATCTTACGAGCGCTTATATTCCGCCGATGGCTGAAGGAGCAGAAGATACCGTATTTGAAAAGGTTGACGATGCGGAAGCTGTTCCCGGTATTATTACCTTTGGCGAGGATGAGGACGATTTTGCCGAGGAAGGCGAAGAAGAAGGCTATGCGGAGGACTTTTTGCCGGAAGCAGGCTTTGATGATTTCGACATCCAGCCATTGGCTGATGTTATGCGTACTCTGCGCGAGCCTGACGGATGCCCCTGGGACAGAGAGCAGACACATAAATCCATCCGCAGTAACATGATTGAAGAGGTTTACGAATATCTGGAGGCTGTAGACGCTGACGATGTTGACGGCATGCGTGAGGAGCTTGGCGACGTGCTCATGCAGGTTGTTTTCCATGCCCGTATGGCACAGGAGGCAGGCCGCTTTGATCTGCAGGACGTTATCGACGAGGTTGTAGATAAGCTTATCCGCCGTCATCCGCATGTTTTCGGCGATACCCATGTCGACAACAGCGATGATGTGCTGGTAAATTGGGAAGCTATCAAAAAGCAGGAAAAACAGGAGCGCAAGCATGTGTTGGACGGCGTATCCCAAGGACTGCCGGCGCTGCTGCGTGCCTATAAGCTGCAGAGCAAGGCTGCCAAGGTCGGCTTTGACTGGCAGGACAGCGAATCTGTATGGGCTAAGGTACAGGAGGAGCTTGGCGAGCTGCAGGAGGCTTTGCAGACAGGCGACAAGTCTGCTGCCGAGAGTGAGCTTGGCGATGTGCTGTTTGCTGTGGTAAATTATGCGCGTCATAACGGCATTGAGCCGGAGGTAGCTTTGGACGGAACTAATAACCGTTTCGCTTCCCGTTTTAATTACGTGGAAAAACAGGTGGAAGTCAGCGGCAAAACATGGCAGGATTTCACTTTGACTGAGCTGGATAAATTTTGGGATCAGGCTAAGGATTTGGAACGAAAGAACGATTTATAAGGTGAAATTACAATAAAGTTACTAAAATAACGCTATTTTCCCCGTAATTTATAAATATTTTCGGAAAAGGCTTGCAGGAAAACGTTTGACAGTGTAGAATACTATTGCTAGTTAAATTTGAGTTACGTTACGAAGTTACGTGCTCCGCAAGCATTTGCAATAATAACTAAAGTCATAATTAAGGAGGAATTTTTGATGAACAAGACTGAGTTAATCGCTGCTGTTGCTGAAAAAGCCGGCTTAACCAAAAAAGACGTTGAGAAAACTATCACCGCTACTCTGGAAACTGTTAAAGAGGTAGTTGCTAAGGGTGACAAAGTACAAGTAGTAGGCTTTGGTACTTTTGAAGCACGTGCTCGTAAAGAACGTGAAGGTAAAAATCCGCAAAATGGTGAGAAGGTAGTTATTCCTGCTGCAACCATCCCTGCTTTCAAAGCCGGTAAAGCTTTCAAGGATGCTGTTAACGTAAAATAATAAGCTGTTATAGTGCTTTAAGCCCGGCAGCTGCTGCCGGGCTTTTCTAAAGATATACTGCGGAATACTCAATGCTGGGGGGCTATGATATGGTTAGACGTCGTGTAAGACATAAATCTAAAGCTTTTAATGTCTTTATGATGCTGCTGTTTGTTGCCTGCCTGTTCGTTATCGGCAAGCAGGAGTATTCTATTTATCAGATTAAACAGGAGCAGGCTGCTACACAGCAACGTATTGCTGCTTTACAAAAACAGAAGACTGAGCTGGAGGCAGAGCGTAAACGTCTGGATGACCCGCGTTATATTGAAAAGCTCGCCCGTGAGGATTACAACATGGTGGGTAAAGACGAGGTGCCGCTGTTTATAGTTGATGAGAAAAAATAAGGCAGAACAAGAAATGATAGCTTTTGTTCTGCTTTTTTTATTGACACCATGAAAAATTAAAGAGTATAATACAAGAGTATTAAGAATTTTTAAGGGGGATTTTTTTCTCGATGTCACTTGAAGTAGGTGCAATTGTAGAGGGTGAAGTTACAGGTATCACCAATTTTGGCGCATTTGTCCAACTGCCTGAGGGCAAGGTTGGCCTGATTCACATTTCTGAGGTTTCTAATGTTTATGTAAAAGACGTGCATGACTTTTTAAAGGAGCACGACAAGGTTAAGGTTAAGGTATTATCTGTAGATGATCGCGGCAAAATTGGTCTGTCTATAAAACAGCTCACTCCGCCGCCTGCAAATCCGCAGCCGAGACCGCAGCGTCCGCAAAACGATAACCGCGAGCGCCGCAACAACAATGGTATGCGTCCGCAAGGCGACAATCGTGAACGCCGTGGCGGTATGCGCCCGCAAAGCGCAAGACCTATGGCGCCCGTTTCCTTTGAGGATAAATTATCCAAATTCCTGAAAGACAGCGATGACCGTATGCTGGATTTAAAACGTAATACTGAGTCCAAACGCGGTGGTCGTGGTGCCAGACGTGATAAATAAGCAAGCTGGTAATTAATGAAATGGCACTCCTGAGAGTGCCTTTTCTTTTATAGCATAGAAAAATGCGATACGACACGTTTGAACCGCTGCTGAAGGAGATATGATATGAGGCAGATTGCACCTGCAGTCTACAAGCTGCGCAAAACAATTAAAAATTTGCTGCAGCCGGATGCTCATTACCTGCTGGCTGTTAGCGGCGGTGCCGATTCTATGGCTTTGGCACATGCCTGTGCTGCTTTGGAAGCCCAGGGATGGGGAGGCTACAGTGTCTGTCACGTTGAGCACGGACTTCGTGGTGAAGAAGCTCTGCGTGATATGAAGGCTGTGCAGTGTGCCTGCAAGGCTTGGGGACTGCCATGCTTTACAGAGCATGTGCAGGCTGCCGCCTATGCGGCGCAGAACCGGCTTTCTACCGAAGATGCTGCGCGCCGCATGCGTTATGCAGCGCTTAGGCGCATAGCGGCGCAGCAGGGCGCTGCGGCGATTGTTACGGCGCATCACGAGGGTGATCAGGCGGAAACACTGCTCTTAAGGCTGCTGCGCGGCGCAGGGCTTCAAGGACTTGCCGGAATGCGGGCGCAGCAGGGCGATATCATCAGACCATTGCTGACGCTGCCCAAAAGCCTGCTGGAGGAATACTGCAGCGCAGAAGGCATTGCAGCCTGCTACGACAGCACCAACGCTGATACGGCGTATACGCGTAATCGTGTACGTCTGGAGCTTGTGCCGTATCTGGAGCGCAGCTTCAACCCCGCTGTGGTGCCGACGTTGGCGCGTACTGCCGCCTTGTTGGCGCAGGATGCGGAATGTCTGGAGCAAATGGCTGACGATGCTTACAGGCAGCTAGCGCGCAGGCAGGAGAATACTGTCAGTTTGCCGGTGACGCAGCTTACGGCGCTGCACAGTGCCGTAAGGCTGAGAGTATTGCGACGCGCGTATTTCGACCTGGGCGGCGAGGAGCTGTCCTTCGAGCGTAGTCAGGCGATTGACTCTCTGCTGTTCCGACGCAGCGGCGGCAAGATCATCCAGCTGCCGCAGGGAATAAACGTAGTCTACAAAAATAAACAGCTTATTTTTGTTAAAATAATATAAAGTATAAGGAGAATGAAAAAATGCATGACGATATTAAGACAGTTTTGCTGACCAAAGAAGAAATTGATGCTCGCGTACAGGAAATGGGTAAGCAGATTGCGGCTGATTATGCAGACAAGGATTTGGTTGTCATTGTTCTGCTGAAGGGTGCTGCCTGGTTCGCTACCGACCTGACACGTGCTATTGATATGCCGCTGCGCGTAGACTTCATGGTTGCTTCCTCTTATGGCAACGGAACAACCACCAGCGGCAGTGTGAAGGTTAAGCTGGATGTCAGCGAGGATATCAAGGGTAAGGATGTGCTGGTAATCGATGATATCATTGACAGCGGCGTTACCTTTGCTTCTATCACCGATATGCTGCGTCACTACAAGCCCGCAACTCTGAAAACCGCTGCTCTGTGCGACAAGGCCGAGCGCCGTGTAAACGGTTTGGAGGCTGATTATGTAGGTTTTAAAATTCCTGACGAATTCGTTGTAGGCTACGGTCTGGACTATGCAGGTGATTACCGCAATCTGCCGTTTATCGGTATCCTGAAGCCTGCTGTATACGCACGCAAATAAAAGCCTGTAAATTGCATAAAACAGTTGCTAGTTTTTCCTATCTATAATATAATAAAATATTATGAGCTAAGTGGAAGGAGGCTACGTGCTTGAATAAATTTTTTAAGAACGTACTTTTTTATCTGCTGATTATCATGGTAATTATCTGGATGTTTGACCTTTACGGTGAAAAGAATTCTAAGCCTGCCGATATAAGCTATACCAGCTTTATGCAGCATGTGCAGCAGGATGAAATCAAACAGGTAACTATTGTTGATAATGTTATCAGCGGTAAATTAAAGGATGGCAAGGAATTTTCTACCGTTGCGCCTAATGACAGCAAGCTGGTAGAAAAGCTGGAAGCAAAGAAAGTAGACATTAAGGCAGAGCTGCCGCCGCAGCCACCTTGGTGGATGAGCATTCTCAGCTCTATTTTGCCGATGCTGATTATCGTAGGCCTGTGGTTCATGCTGATGAATCAGGGCGGTGCCGGTGGCGGCAAGGTGATGAACTTTGGCAAGAGCCGTGCGCGTCGCTATGATGAGGAAAAACTGAAGATAACCTTTAAGGATGTTGCCGGTGCTGAAGAAGCCAAGCAGGAGCTGGAAGAGGTTGTCGAATTCCTGAAGCATCCGCAGAAGTATAATGACTTGGGAGCTAAGATTCCTAAAGGTGTTTTGCTCTATGGCCCTCCGGGTACAGGCAAAACCTTGTTGGCGAAGGCGGTTGCCGGTGAAGCGGGAGTTCCGTTCTTCAGTATTTCCGGTTCTGACTTTGTAGAAATGTTTGTCGGTGTCGGCGCTTCGCGTGTACGCGACCTGTTCGACCAGGCAAAGAAAAGTGCACCCTGCATCGTATTCATCGATGAAATTGATGCCGTAGGCCGTCAGCGCGGCGCCGGTCTTGGCGGTGGCCATGACGAGCGCGAGCAGACTCTTAACCAATTACTGGTTGAGATGGACGGTTTTAGCGCTAACGAAGGCATTATTATGATTGCCGCAACCAACCGTCCGGATATTCTGGACCCGGCACTGCTGCGTCCCGGCCGTTTTGACCGCCAGATTGTAGTAGACCGTCCTGATATCAAAGGTCGTACCGAAATCCTGAAGGTACATGTTAAGGGCAAGCCGATGGGACCAGATGTAAATCTGGACGTAATCGCTCAGCGTACTCCCGGCTTTACCGGTGCCGATTTATCCAACCTGGTTAATGAAGCAGCGCTGCTGACTGCCCGTAAGGACAAGAAGGCTATCAATATGCCGGAAATGGAAGAGGCTGCCGAGCGTGTTATCATGGGACCGGAGCGCAAGAGCCGTGTCATCAGCGATAAGGAAAAACGCCTGACTGCTTACCATGAAGGCGGTCATACTATCGTCGGCATGCTGCTTGAGCACACTGACCCTGTACATAAGGTTACCATCATTCCGCGTGGCCGTGCAGGTGGTTATACCCTGAGCCTGCCTAAGGAAGATAAGTATTATGCAACCCGCAGCGAAATGCTCGATGAGCTGAAGGTGCTGCTGGGTGGCCGTGTTGCCGAAGCTCTGGTGCTGAAGGAAATTTCCAGCGGCGCTAGCAATGATCTGCAGCGTGCAACTCAACTGGCACGCCAGATGATTTGCGAATACGGCATGAGCGAAAACATCGGACCTGTAACCTTTGGTCATCGTCAGGATCAGGTATTCCTGGGCCGCGACATTGCCCGCGACAAGGATTACAGTGAAGAAGTGGCAGCCGAAATTGATAAAGAGGTACGCTCCTTTATGGAAGATGCCTATGCTGCTACTGAAAAGTTGCTGTCCGACAATATCGACAAGCTGCATGTGATTGCTAAAGCTCTGATGGAGAAGGAAACTCTGGAAGAGGAAGAAATCAACCAGCTGGTAAAATACGGTCATATCCTTACCGCAGAAGAAAAGCTGCAATTAGTACAGCAATCTGTTGTGGATGAGGAAGCAGCTGCTGCTCCCGTTGCCGACGCTGACGTAAAGGCTGAAGCGCCTGCTGCCGAAGCAGATGCACCGAAAGCTGCTGCTAATGCAGACGAAGAAGCACCCAAAGAATAAAAGCAAAAAATTAAGAGGCTGGGTTTTATCCCAGTCTCTTTTTTGCGTTCGCATATATAATTTCCCTTCGCACGTTCCACACACTCTAATCCGCGCCGGACAGGAACGGATGCTGGCTACAGTCGAGCGTCTTTGTTTGCACAGCCTGCGCTGCTTTGAGAACATCTCCTTCGTTTGACGCTCAACCGACATTGCTTTCTTTTATAGCACACCAACGTAACTTCGGTTCGCGGCAAACGCATGGCGAAAAGCACCGGAATCCTGCGCGCGGCTAAAGGAACTTTTGGTTACTTTTCCTTCCATGGAAAAGTAACATAACCAGCGTATTGCTTATATCATCCTAACGGATGCATACAACATGCCTTGCGCACGGCTAAAGGAACTTTTGGTTACTTTTTCTTCTGTGGAAAAGTAACATAACTATATATGCTTGCGGAAAAACTCCAAAAACCCCTCCGCCGCAGGCGATAATTTATACCCCTTACTCCAATACAACGTCTGATCAAAATGCAGCTTATCATCAACAAGCTGCCGCCGCACCATCTCCTGCGGCACGGCATCACCATCCAACGCCGCAACAACCGCAACTCCCAGTCCGCTTGTCGCAAAGGTAAGCGCACTCTCCGCCGTAGTGGCAATAAAAGCGACATTAGGCTTAACAGCATAATCCTTAAACACATTGCGCAAAAGCGCATAGCTGCCATAATTACAGCACAAGGGCACACCTGCCAAATCCTCCGGCGAAAGCATGCTTTTACTTGCCCACGGAACCGCAAATTCAGCATTATAGAAAGCATAAAAACTCTCCCGCTGCACCTTAATAGTAGCAAAATTGTGCGCTGCAGGCAGTGGTGCATTGGCAAAAGCAAAGTCAATACTGCCTGCTTCCAACTGCTGCTGCTGCTGCTCTACCGTAGCATCGTGAAATTGATAGCTGATGCCGGGATTTTCCTTGGCAAAGGGAATAAGATAGCTGCGCAGGAAATAGTCGGTACGCACGTGTGACACGCTGAAGCGCAGCGTACCTGCGGCACGCCTGCCGAAGGCCTGCATACGCAGGCTGATATCATCTTCCGTATTGCACAGCTGACGCGCCTGCTGCAAAAAGGTTTCGCCTGCCTCCGTCAGTTCAATGTGGCGCTTACCGCGCTGCATTTTGAAAAGCTGCACGCTGTAGTTTCTTTCGATAGCCTTCATCTGCGCACTTAGCGCCGGCTGTACGATGCCCAGACGTTTCGCTGCGGCGCTGAGATTACCTGTTTCGGCAACAGTGATAAAGTTTCTGTAAAAAGCGAAATCCATAGCAGTATCTCCTTAAAATATCAAAAAATATGATTATAATAATCAAAATAAAGTCTTTTACTTAATTATAGAACGGGAGTAGAATTAAGTAAATGCAAAAATAGAAGGCAAACTTCTATTTAACTCGGAGAGGAAGCTGTTATTATGAAAAAACACCGTTCGTTGAATGTTTTGTCAGGACCGTTACTTTTTCTGCTTGTCCTGCTTATACTGGCACCTGTTATTGAATTTAAGCAGGCGGCCGCTATTGCCACGATTTTCTGGATGGGACTTTGGTGGGTGCTGCGTCCGGTAAATATTGCCGTAACCTCGTTGCTGCCGATTCCGCTGAACGCTATCTTCGGCATGGTGCCGATGGAGGGGATTATCAGCAAATACTTTTCGGAAATCGTCGTGCTGCTGGTCGGTAGTGACCTTATCAGTCTGGTGTGGGAAAAAACACATCTTGATAAGCGTCTGGCGATAAAAAGCCTTTGCGGCTTGGAAACGTCTATGCGCGAGCAGATTTGCGTCTGGCTGGTGGCTTCAACGCTGCTGTCCATCTTTTTGCCAAACGTCGTCGTTGTTATGATTCTGTTGCCGGTGGCTGTAAGCATGCTGCGCTTTTTAGGGCAGCAGCAGATTACAAATAATCCCGTAGCAACACCGATTTTGCTGGCCATCGTCTGGGGCGCAGGCTTCGGCGGTTTCGGCTCTCCCTTAGGCAGCAGTTCCAACCTGGTAGCAATCAGCTATCTGGAAAAGCTCATGGGACACGAATTCATGTATGTTGATTGGGTTATCCGCTTTCTGCCTCTGCTGTTCATCATCATGCTGCTTATTCTGGCTTATCTGCTGCATCTGCCTTTGCCTGTTAAACGTCTTGACGGAGGCAAGGAATATTTTCGTGCTGCTTATGCCAAGCTCGGCCCGATGAGCCGCGGCGAAAAATTAGGACTGTGGCTTTTTATTCTCGCAACAGGTTTGGCCTTCGTCCGTCCGCTTTACGTGCAGTATCTGACGTTGATGAAGCCTGCCTATGTTTTCTTCACCTTCGGTATGCTCACCTTTATGCTGCGCAACGAAACAGGCCAGCTGCTTCTGACCTGGCGTGAAGCTGAAAAGGGCATCATGTGGGGTATGATTTTTCTCTTTTCCGGTGGGCTGGCGTTGGGACAGCTGATTACGAAAACCGGTGCGGCAACGCAGATTGCTAAGGTAATTACGCTGCTGCCGTTGAGCGGAGGCTGGGAAACGATGTTCAGCCTGACGCTCTTTGCTACCTTCCTGACGGAAATCAGCAGCAATACCGCGGCGGCCTCCATCTCAATTCCGGTAGTACAAAGTATTTCGCAGCAGCTGGGGCTGAATCCTATTCCGTATATCCTGACCTCAATCGTTGCCGTAAACTGTGCCTTTATCCTGCCGGTCAGCACGCGTGCCGTGGGTGTAACCTATGGTCTGAACCCTGATGATTTACTGAAAAACGGTATCAGGCTTTCGGTAATCTGCATGCTGCTCGTCAGTGCGCTTGGCTGTATCTGCATGCATTTCTGGAGTCTGTTCAGCCATCTTTAATAAAGCCTTCTTTGTTTACTCCCTTGTCATTGCTGGGATGGCGGGGGAGTATTTTTTGTAGAGAATTGCGAAGAAGTCTGCTTGAAAATGATGCAAAACAGCGGAAAAAAGAGGAAAATAGATTTTTTTTGTAAAATTGCTGATTTTAGTGCATTTTTTGCTATACAAACGCGGTTTTTTGTAGTAAAATCATATCACAAGAATTAAGGCGGAACAGAAGGTTCCACACATATGCTCAAGAAAGGTTGTGTTATTAAGGTAATGAACGAGCAATCCATGAATAGAAGTTTAAAGAACAGACACTTACAGATGATTTCTTTAGGTGGCATCATCGGCAGCTGTTATTTTTTAGGTGCCGGATATGCGATTGAGCAGGCCGGACCTGCTATTATCCTTTCTTATCTTTTTGGCGGTGCAATCGTCTTATGCGTTATGCTGTGCCTGGCGGAGCTGGCTGTAGCTAAGCCTATTTCCGGTTCCTTTGTTACCTACGCACGTGAGAATATATCCTCAACCTGGGCTTGTGGCGTTGGCTGGGCCTATTGGCTGAACTGGATGGCTTACGTGCCGTCTGAAATGATTGCTGCGGGTATTATTATGAATAATTTTGTACCTGCCGTCAGTCAACTGTGGTGGGCAATTCTTTTTGGCCTGCTGGTGACTGTAATTAACCTTTTTCATGTTGATAATTTCGGCGAAAGCGAATTTTGGCTTTCTATGATTAAAATTGCTGCCCTCGTGGGCTTTTGCGGCGTTGCCGGTTTAATAGTCTGTGGTCTTGTCGGTGACCAGGGCTATTTAGGCGCTAAGGTGTTGCTTGGCCAGGGCGGCTTTGCTCCTCAGGGATATTGGCCGATTGTGCTGACCATGGTTATTATTCTGGTTAACTTCCAGGGTACCGAAATTATCGGTCTGGCTGCGGGCGAATGCAAGGATCCTGCTAAAAGCATTCCTATTGCGGTTCGCAATGTTTCCTGGCGTGTCATTGCTTTATATATCATTCCTATTACATTACTGCTGTCTATTATGCCGTGGGATAATGCCAGCCTGAAGGAGAGCGTGTTCGCTGCTGCTTTGGCAGAATACGGTTTTGACGGCTTAGCCTCTGCGATTGCCTTTGTAGTGCTGGTTGCAGGTGTATCCTGCGCCAACTCCGGCCTGTACGGCGGTGCTCGTGCTCTGCATGCACTGGCTCGCATGGATATGGCACCGGCGTTTTTGGGCAAGCTCAATAAAAACGGTATGCCGCAGAATTCCATTATCGTTTCTGTGTGCGCCTGCTGGGCAGTTATCGTTTTCTACACCTTCAATCCCGATTCTACACTGTATACTTATTTGCTGGCAGTATCTGGCTTTACCGGAGCAATGGCTTGGATATCCATTTGCTGGAGCCAATATAATTTCCGCCGCCGTCTGATTGCCGAAGGCAAGGAGGATACTCTGAAGTATAAAACACCGTTCTTCCCGTATGTTACGCATTTCGGTATCTGGTCGCAGGTTTTCTGCCTGGCAGTAATTGCTTTGACACCGGATTTGCGTCAGACGCTGTATGCAGGTGTACCGATGTTGGTGGTGCCGATGCTGTGCTATCGTTGGCGCAAGCATCACAAGAGCTTGGTTCAGACCAAAACTCA
>UMAA01009168.1_pt1 | contig 16279 bp, 9 predicted proteins | sample 1963611 | NCBI WGS metagenome assembly UMAA01 (sample SAMEA4835906, study PRJEB28245) | human gut metagenome | biome: gut microbiome; material: fecal sample | place: Denmark | collected 2008 | reverse complement strand
CGTGTCCGGATCCCTCCACTCGCTGGAAGAATCTGGACAATTCGGGGGTGTATGTGCGGGCAGATTCCTCCAGTGGGTGGGAGAATCCGGATGCTGGGAAGCATACCAACGTACCAATTCCTCCAGTGGATGGAGGTTTCAGGACGTTTAAAGGCCGGTGCGCGGGTGTTTTCCTCCAGTGGGTGGAGGTTTTCGGACTGTAGAAGGCCTATGGGCGTACTGATTGTTCCAGCCACTGGAGGAATCCGGACTGTGAGAGTCTTGGCAGCGGGCTGATTCCTCCAGTGAGTGGGCGATCTGGGACGCTGAGAGGTGCGTTGGCGGGTGAATTGTCCCAGAGGGTGGAGAATTCGGTACGCGGGGAAGTCCTCACGCGTACGGATTCCTCCAGTGAGTGGGCGATCTGGGACGCTGCGACACGCCGATTTGGGGTTTGGAAGAAACTGTTGTATCCTAATCAAGTTGCGTTTCGCGGATAGACACTGTGAGACGTTGCATAATTGGAGAATTCGCCTAGTGGTCTATGGCGCACGCTTGGAAAGCGTGTTGGTGTAACAGCCTCACGAGTTCGAATCTCGTATTCTCCGCCAGTAGGGCTTCCGGATGATTTCGGGAGCCCTTTTTTATGCCCAAACGGCGGGTTTTCAATAGCTCGCTGGCGTGGCTCGCTGCGGCACGTGCAACGGAAAAGTTGCGAAACAGTGGGGGAGTTGCGCATATCGCTGATTTCGTTCGTAACGGTATGCTACCTTGCGTTACGCTCGGAACGATGACCGTTGCCAGTGGAGAGATTACCGGCAGAGATTGCTTGAAGAGAGGGAGGGCAGCGATGGCTGAGTTCGACGATGAGCTAGATATGCAGCGTGAACTCGATACCCGCGATTCCCTGGCTTCGATGGCCCACTACCATGTGTCATCGCCGGGTGCCGTTACCACGCAGGTGTTGCCGCCAAGCTTCATTCCCGCTGCGACCGGCCGCATTCGCCCTGTGACGGGCACGATTCCCGCAATACAGTCGGATGCTCAGGAAAAACAGGCGCAGATTGGCCGTTCCGTTCGATCCATACGTTCACTGGCTGCCGGCTCGCTTCGTAAATCGCAGGATTTCGATGCAGACGGTAGTACCGACGGCAACGGCAATAGAGGCTCCATAACGCCCCGCATAGCGTCCAGCGCCCCGCACTACGTCGATTGATCGTCGATTTTGACCGTCGACATTGCTTTCGACTTAAGTTCGATGAAACAGGCCTGATTCTAACCTAATTACAGTCCGCTTTATCGATTAGTCGTCGCAGCCGGATAATGCCCGATTATCAATCTGCCGTATTACTCAACAACAGCAATAAACGGACTTGCAGGCAATCCGAGATCGTTATACAGCAGACTGGAAATAACCGGATTTCCACTCCACCAGTAACGCACTTGAGTTACCGCGTTGCAATTCGAGCTTCCATCGGCGGCACTCAGCACAATCTGATCCCCCTTAATCGTTGCCGTTGCCGAAACCCACTTTCCGGAATCGTCGGCAATTTCAAAACCTTGCAATGGCGTGGAAGTCGGCGTTGCAACGTTGGAAATACCATTCAAAGGAGTCGCGTCCGGATTCGCATCATAATCGGGTACGGTCGCGCTCGCAGTCTTCGAATAATTGGGCTTTTCCGCCTGCAGACCGGTTGCGGTGCCATTCTGGAACGACAATACGATCGTACCAACGGAAGCATGCTTCGCATGCGCGATAAGCGGCCCGTTGGGAATGGTCTTGCCTTCCGACATTGCCAGATATTGCGCGGCCATGCGCGCGCCGAGAATATCTTTGCCAAGCGGATGTATCAACGTTGAAGTGCCCTTGTCCGTATCCAGTGACACCGTCATTGCAACGTTGGAAGCATTACGTAATCCGGCATTGCTCAACGTGTTCAACTGCGCGAATCGCACGTTTTGCGTGTACTGGTAGCCAGGCCAGCGTGCCAATTGCACATGCAGGAACGGCAGATCATCCTGATCGAACACTTCACGATATTGGTTGATCAGCAGCGTCATTTGCGACTCGTACGCCAGCGCGGTCGCCTCGTTCGTGGAATCATTGCATCCCTGATACCACAGCACGCCCGCCACATGGAACCCTTCCAAAGGCGCAATATGGTTCGCATAAATATCACCGCCCTGCACGTGACGTCGAATCGGCGTGCCACCCCATGCGGTTTGAATAATGCCGATCGGCACGTTCGGATGCGCGGCACGAAGCTGCATGGCAAACTGCTGCGCCAGATAACTGAAATGCTGCGAATTATCGGCGGTCGCCTCAAGCCAGGTGCCAGCCTGCTCATTCACGTCGCGTAACGGAAAATCCGTACCTTTCGAGGAATTGGCGCTCGCAACGAAGTGTACGTTGTTGTCGGAAAGCTGCTTCGGCAGATCGTCGGTCGTTATCAGACCTCCGCCGAAATTGTAGGAGTTGCCTGAACCCTCATAATATTGCGAATAATTCAATTCCATATTCGACTGTCCGGCAGCAATAAATACGTCGCCAACATACACGTTTTTCAGAGTCAACAAAGTGGTTTCGTTGTATAAAATCGTTAATGAATATGGTTTAAGACTTGCTTTTTGTTTAGGTAAGGTGCAGGTGAAATCGCCATTTTTGGAAATTTTAGCTTGTGCTGATGCTGATTTCTTTCCTTGGGAAATCGTTGTAATCAGTTGCGTTGGGTCAACAACTTTTCCGCGTTGTGAAGTGGTGGCCGTTCCTTTGACTATCAGCGTTTTCCCACGTTGGAAAACCATGTTCTCCAAATAGTAGGAGGGGAGTTTCACGGTGATGCGGGTCGCATAATTGTTGTTGGATTGCGTGGCGTTGTCGTTGCTGGAGACATTATCTGATGCGCTGTTGCTGCTATTGGAATTACTGCCGTTGACGTTTGCTGAACCGTCGCCCCATTTCGGCCCACAACCAACAATGATCGCCACCAGAATTGCCGTGGTCACTACCGCGGCAATAATCACGCGTGCCAGTCGTTTCCTGTTCAAAGCAGCTCCTTCCGCATGACGTGGTTAAAGCATGTCTGTATGTCGTAGCCTAGCCATTTTTGCTACGATACGCACGAATATGGTCATCCGATCGTTGTTTGCCTGTTGTATTGTCGGAGTCGTTTCTTATGCCGGCCATTTGACTCTCTTTTGATTCTAGAATCAAAAGAAACGTTGGATGCGCGAAATAGCGCGAACAAGAGTCAGAGGAAATGTAAAGACAGTGAGACTGATGGCCGGTTTGATTGGCTGCGCTGCGATCAGCTGATTTACTGGAGGAATTGATCGTCCAGCGTTGCGTCGGTCGCGTCGGCTGCGCCGGATTGGTCGACGGTGCCGTCCGTGGCGCCCGCGTCGCCGGCAACTCCAGCATCGCCCTCCGTGTCTGTGGCTCCGTCCGTTCCGTCGTCGCCGGCCGTTCCGTCAGCGCTATTGTCTGTTCCGTCACCGCCATCGGTGGCCGCGGATTCGTCGCTCTTCTGCAAAGCCTGCTTGAACTGCTTGGCCTGCTTGTCGTACTCGGCTTTTGCGGCGTTGGCTTTGCTGATGGTAGCGGAAGTGTCGGCGGCGCAGCTCAGCGTTTTCGGCGCGGTAACTTCCGTCTGGTGCAGTTCGGCAAGCTTGTCGAGATCGTAGGACCCGTCGAAGCTGGTGAACGCTTCGGAGATCTTCGCCTTCAGCTGGAACGCCTTGGAATAGGAGGTGTTCATGGCCGTGACGGCTTCCTTGCAGTCGTTGAGTGCGGCCAGGTCGCGCATTTGCTGCGATGCGCGCACGCCTGTGAATCCGAAGACCGCGCCCAGAACAACGACTACGACGACTACGGCGATGATGATCTGGCGGTAGATGTGCTTTACGCGCTGGTCCGTCCAAGCGTCGCCGTCGCTGATGCCTTGCGCTATGGCCGCATCGAATAGGTCGTGCGGCTGGTGGGATTCGCTGGATTCGTGTGATTGCCGGTTGCTGGTTTCAGCCGTGTTGCTGCTGCTGATTGTGCGCTCTCCGGTTGCGTTGGTACTGGTTGCGTTGGTTTCGACTTCGGTTGCTTCGACTTCGTTGGAAGCGTTGCCGACAAGCGTATTCCCGGTATTGCCATCGGCATCGCTGGCAAATGCGCTGCTGACGGTCGAGCTGTTGACTGCGATACCGCTGGCAGCGGCGTCAGTGCTGTCGGCAGAAGTGTTGGTCGTTGCGCTTCCGGCAAGTGTTCTCGGTGTGTGTGACGAGGTACTTTCCTCGCTTGGCTTCTTGCCGTGCCGTGCCATAACCCCTCCAGAATCTGCCTACTATTCTGTACTCCCCGGTGACAGCTCCCGATTCAGGTCAATTGAATCACGTTCCGAGAGTCCACCTGAAATGCCAATATACAGCGTACAATACCCGTCCTTCCCCGATTTCCCACACTCGTGTTGTAGTCGTTAATGCATTCAGGTATTCTCTGGAGTTTTATTCGTCTGTGGTAACTTCTTAAAAATTTTTAGAAGTGTTGGTGGAAACTTCTTAAAATTTTTGAGAAGTGTTATGCTGGGATTGTTGGGTGTTTCGCAACGGACGGTGAAAGGAAGAACTTATGGTGCCGGATAATCCATGTGAATCGTATGCCATGCTGGTTCGTGAGTCCATGCAGTTTGACATTCCTACGCCGTCACGCCGCATCGAAATCATACGCGAGCTGCCGCAGCCGGCAGTGTTCAATGCTGTGCACATCATCACTGGCATCCGACGTTGCGGCAAAACGTTCTATCTTTTCCAGAAAATTCATGATTTGTTACAAAACGGCGTCTCGCGTAATGATATTTTCTATTTCAACTTCGCTGACGATCGTCTGCAACCAATGCAAGACACCGTGCTCAACGATATTGTTACGGAATACTGGCGGCAATATCCCGACTCTCGTGACCATGGCTGCTACCTCTTCCTTGACGAAGTGCAAGAATGCGCCAATTGGCAGGGATTCTGCCAGCGCATAGCCGAACATGAAGCTGTGACGCTAGTCATTACTGGATCGTCTTCGAAACTGTCCAGCGAAGAAATCGCAACGAATTTCCGAGGAAGATCGCATCCGCATGCCATGGCGCCACTGTCTTTCCGTGAATTCTGCGACTTTCGGGGAATCGAAACGCCTACAGCGGGCAGCACTCTTGCCGATGCCGTGTTTTCGCCGCGAGAGGTCACCCGGTTTGAAGCTGCCTACAACGATTACCTAACTATTGGCGGCTTCCCTGCAGTGCAACGTATGGTTGAAGCTGATCGTATTGAAACGCTCCAAGGTTACGTGCGGGACGTGGTTGCGCGTGACGTTGCCGAGCGTCTTGGTCGTGAAAACATTACTCTCGCCACGCAGATAGCGCTGTTTTTGCTGCGCAATACGGCCTGCGAGCTGTCTACCAATGGTCTTGTGGAAACGTTGCGAGCGGTCGGCTGGAAAATCTATTGGGATAAGGCGAATACGTTACTCGATCTGTTCAGGCAGGCATTCCTTGTCTACCAGCTCGAAGAATACTCCACCATGCTCAAGCCGGGTAGTACTGCGGTGCCGAAAATGTATGCCGTCGATCAGGGTATGGTTTACGCGGTGTCACGCGCCAACCAGCAAGATATTGGAAAACGACTGGAAACTGCGATTTTCTGCGAATTGCAGAGACGAACTTCCGGTAGGCGTACGGAAACAATCACTTCGTACACTATGCCGACGTCCAAACAGGAGAAAGTTGACTTTCTTATCGGCGATGCTCTTGCTACGGAACCGTATGGGCTTATTCAAGTGTGTGCCAATATGGGAAATGAGAAAACCAGGGCGCGAGAAATCGGCTCTCTGCAAGCGGTTATGCAACGTACCAACGTTGATTCCGGCCTGATTCTCACGCTTAACGAGGGAGAAACCATCGAACTTCCCGATTCCACTGGCACGATCCACGTACTCCCCTCCTGGAAATGGTCCCTCTACGAAGCGTGATGGGAAGGTCAGCGAGAATGCTGGAAAGGAGATAAGGAAATGGATGATGCCATATCGGTGCCCCTAACGAGCTAGCCGATTCTTATCAGTGTGTAATGCGTGAGATGTGGGGATTGGGATGATTTTGGAGTTGGGGATGGACGGGGTTGTGGGTTGCAGTTAGAGTTGACGGTTAGGGCGTTTGCGCCGAATATTTGGGGTTGATGACTGTATTCAAGAGAGGCTGACGAATGGTTTCGCCACATCATGTTGTGAAGATTGCGACTGCGCTGTCTGCGGTTGCGTTGGCGGCTTCCGTTGCGGTTGCGCCGGCTTACGCATTGCAGGATATTGCGATTGAGGATGCTGTTGCGCAAAGCGGTTCCGTTACTGCAGATAATGGCGTTGTTATGCAGTCTGACGATCAGTCGGATGATCAGACGGGCGACCAGCAATCGCAAGACAGCATGCCCGACAATCCGAATGCGAAACTTCCGGATAACGTCAGTGACGAGATTTCCGACGATGCCACCGTGGTTTCGGAAGACCTGGCTGTCACCCCCGAAGGTGAGGTCAAGAACATCGAAACCGGCGAAATCGTGACCGATCCAACATTGGTCGGCACGAAAGATCAGCAGCCGGATCCGCTCGCCAAAACCAACGGCGAATCCTTCATTCCGGTAAGTGCGGAAGATGTCAAAAATGCTGTAGCCGACGCGAACGTACAGCTCTCCAAATTCGAAAGCAATGAATACGGCGCGCACTGGGGCACCTACAACAATTCGAAAGCTTTCTTTGACTACCAGAACAACCTGTTCGTGCAGCAAGCCAAAGGCGTGATCGACGTTTCCGGATGGCAAGGCGACATCGATTGGGCCAAAGCGAAAGCCGACGGCGTGGAAGGCGCGATCATCCGCCTCGGCTACGGCGAAGGCAACAATGCCGACAAGAAAGCGCAACGTAACATTTCCGAATGCAAGAGACTTGGCATCCCGTTCGGCATCTACTGGTATTCCTACGCGGACACTCCGGCGCTCGCCAAAGAAGAAGGTGCCGACGTGGTCGCCAAACTCAAGCAATTCGGTGTGAATCCGAGCGACTTGGCGTACCCCGTGTACTACGACCTGGAAAAGTGGACCTGGGAGGGGCATCAGCCGCCCACCGACCCGAACGTGTACAACAATATCGTCAACAATTGGTACAGCGCACTACAGTCCGCCGGATACAAGAATCTTGGCGTTTACTCGTACACCAGCTACCTGCAAGGACCGCTGAAACATGCCGACATTTACGCCAAAACCACGTGGGTGGCGCAGTATGGCGCTCGCATGGGATTCGACTCGTTCCCGACCAACAGTCGCGGATGGCAATACACCAGCTCCGGCAAGGTGGACGGCATCAGCGGCAATGTGGACATGAATGCGTTCGGGAACAAGGAGTTTGTGAATGGCGGGAGCAGCAATGCTTTACAAGCGGCCATTGATGTACGCAAAATGACTGCAGTTACCATTCCGAATGGCAATTATTACATCAATGTTCGTTCCAAAGTTGCGTCCAGTGTTGATATTCCTGGTGGAAGTGCTGCAGATTCCACCGCCATTCAGTTGTATTCCGGTAACAGTTCCAAGGCTCAACAGTTCACTTTTACTAGGCAGTCTGATGGGAGCTACGAGATCGTCAATGTGAATTCCGGCAAGGCTTTGGACGTGCGTAATGGTGTTGCTGAGAATAACGCTATAGTGCAACAGTATTCTCGAAATAATTCTCAAGCTCAACGATGGTTTATTCGTGATTCTGGAGCGGGATATTATTTGCAATCCGCTCTCGGTAATTGGGTTCTGGATTTGAGCGGTGGAAATACTGCGAATGGTGCTGCGATTCGGCTGTATACGCCCAACGGCACTGCTTCACAGCTGTTTGTTGTTTCGTCAAGCGATGTCAACATAGCTACTGGAGTATCGATGATTATCACTTCGGTTGCGAATAAAAAACTTGTCACGGATGTGACGAGTGCGTCAACGGCGAACGGGGCACGAGTTCAGCTTTATTCAAGTAATAATACGAACGCCCAGAAATATCGATTTGAATCAATTGGCAATGGAACTTATAAGATCGTCAATGTTAATTCGGGCAAGGTGCTGGATGTATCTGGCGGATCTACTGCTAATGGAGCGGCATTGCAACAATATACGAGTAACAATACTGTTGCCCAACAGTGGACGGTGCGAAATTACGGTAGTGGCAAGGTTGCGCTAGTGTCGGTGAATGCTAATAAGGCTGTCGATATTCCAAGTGGTAATGCCGTGCAGCAGGCTCAGCTGCAGCTTTATTCGCCGAATGGCACCGTTGCTCAACAGTGGTTGGTTGCAAAGGCGCCGTTAACGTTGCGCGAACGTTTGAATGAAACCGCGGCCAAGCATAGGCAGGATCTGCCGGATGGTACGTACACGTTCGGATCGAAGCTTAATACGTCTATGAAGATGGATGTAAGCGGCGCTTCCCGTTCAAATTATGGAAACGTGCAGATTTGGGCAGGTAATGGAACCAATGCGCAGAAGTGGAAAGCGACGCATGATTCCAACGGGTATGTGACCCTGACCAGTGTGAACTCCGGCAAAGTGTTGGATGTGAATGGCGGCGTATCTGCCAACGGAACCAACGTGCAACAGTACGATTCCAATGGAACATACGCTCAAAAGTGGATAGCTGTCAAAAACTCCGATGGCTCATACACGTTCCAGTCGGCGCTCGCGGAAAACAAAGTTCTTGATGTTTCGGGTGCTTCTACCTCGAATGGTGCCAATGTGCAACTATATGCCGCAAATGGTACGAATGCCCAAAAGTGGGTGAAGTAGCAGACGGATTAACCGATAAAATATGGCTGAGGACAAGTATCTTTTTGCTCTCAGCCATATTTGGAATCTGTGCTATTTCTGGCGCCGCATCATGGCGAATTGATTGGCGTCAATGATAAATGCTTTGCGGTCGTTCTTGGCCATGACATCGAGGATGATGCCGGTGATGAACAATAGCAGTCCGGCAATGACGAGCATGACCGCGCCGATAAGTGTGGGGAATCGCGCCACCATGCCGGTGTGCCAGAAGTCCATGGTTACGCTGCCGCATAGCATGATGCCGATGATGCCGATGATGGCGCCAAGTCCACCGAAGAACGGCAGTGGCTTGTATTCGCGGATCATACGGAAGATGGTGCTCATCACCTTGATGCCGTCTCCTACGGTGTCAAGCTTGCTGACGGATCCAGCCGGCCGATCGCGGTACTGAATTGGCATCTCGAACAGACGCAGGTTGTTGTTCAACGAGTGGATGGTCATTTCGGTTTCGACCTCGAAGCCGCGCGACAACACGGGGTAGGTTTTGACGAAGGTGAATGAGAAGGCACGGTAGCCGGTCATGATGTCGGTGACGTTCGCATGGAACAGGCCGTTGATCGAACCGCGCACCAGACGGTTACCGAAGTTGTGGAACGGGCGCTTGTTCTCTTGAAAATACGTTGAACTGAGCCTGTCGCCAATCACCATGTCGTATCCTTCGGCGATCTTCTCGACCATGGCGGGTGCCGCGTCGGCTGGGTAGGTGTCATCGCCGTCGGCCATGACGTACACATCGGCGTCGATGTCTTCGAACATGGCTCGGATCACGTTGCCTTTGCCTTGGCGTGGCTCCTTGCGGACGATGGCCCCCTCCGCCGCCGCGATCTCGGCGGTGCGGTCGGAGGAGTTGTTATCGTATACGTAGATGTCTGCTTGCGGCAAAGACGTTTTGAAATCACGAATGACCTTGCCGATGGTGACTTCCTCGTTATAGCAAGGAAGAAGTACTGCAACGGAAACGTTCGAATTCTCAGGCATATGCTCCACTATATCCCTTGTACTGGTCTGCATGGGGAATGGATTATAGGTGATGTTGCATACTTGAAGCAAATGGATTTATCGATTCACATTAATTATCACGAGTGTAGCGTGACGAAGTGTTCGTCTTGAATGCCGAATCGCTTTTGAAATAATCGTTATAGTTGATCTCCATGTTCGATTGGCCAGCGGCTATAAAAAGTTCGCCCACGCATACATCATGTACCGTGTTTTCATCACGGTGGCAGCTATGGCAAATTCCATGGTGTATTGGGCAAGTGACCCTTTGATTCTAGGCAACTTGATTGAAAATTTTCCTGCTTTATCGATTGTTGAAGAACTGGCGTATTTATGTTTTCCTTCTCGCAAAGTAACGGAAATTGTTTTCCCCGATGAGGATTTCTGAGCTGAGCCGCTTAAGGTGGTGGTTTTGTTCTGTTGCAGAACCATGCTGTCCATTACACAGCTCGGTAAAGGAAGGGCGGTGTTTCCGTTTTCTTGTGGTGTTTTCTTGCTTTCCTGAGCGTACGCAGGAAAACAGAATGAATGACAGTGTCAATGAGAAAGTTCTTCTAAACATCTGAACAAATTTATGAAAGTGGAACGTTGCTATGGCGCGAGTATAGCGGTTTCCAAACTTGTTTTTCATGTCTCGGACTTCTGATTCGTAGATAAAGATGCTGTGTTTTCCAGATTAGATATGAGAGCGGACGCCTGCGGATGAGTTTCCGCTTCTGTCGGAGATACTTTAGCGTTGATATGCTAAGGGCGTGCAAGTTGGAGAAGGAAAGGACGATCAGTGACGGCGAGACAAACAGATATGTGGCAAGGCTCTGTCGACAGGCGGGAAAGCAGCTGTCACGGTACTCACTATGTATTTGTGGACGTGCTGAACATTGTTTCCTGCTTTGCCGTGGTATGTCTGCATACGTCTTTAGGTGTGTTCTCTCTGCAACATACTTTTCTATGGACATTCCAAGAGCTCATGCAGGCGATGTTTATTTTCGCCGTGCCTATTTTCTTCATGGTCAGCGGAATGAATCTTTTGGATTACCGGAAGAAATATTCTACGAAAGTGTTTTTCAAAAAACGATTCGTACGAGTGGGACGTGCGTTGATTCTGGGCAGCATCGCTTGCTATTTATTGTTCGGTTTGCTCCCCGGCCTGTTTTATGGAGCGCAATCAATCGCCGATGGTTTCGGTCCTGTCGATTTTTGCAAGAGATTCCTTACCAACTCCATTATCGATATTTACTGGTTCCTGTATACCATCATCTATTTGTACTTATTGACTCCATTGCTTTCAAAAATCGTCCATGACCGTCGTTTGTTGGAATATGCTATTGCACTGACGCTGTTCTGTTCAATTCTGATTCCTGCAGCAAAAGCCATTGGAATCAACGAGGAATATTTCAGCCCATTGTTGAGCTGGCCGCTATTTGCTTCCAGTGCCCTGCTGTATTTCCTGCTGGGATATTATTTGGAAAACTACGGCTTGCCGTTGCATTGGAATGCGCTTGCATGGGCCGCAACTTTCCTCGGTTCTGTGACGTTGATGTTCCTCGGCGGTTTATGTTGGAACGGTTTCTTCCAGAATTCGATGGAGGTGGAATACCAGAATTATCTTGTCGGCATTTCCTCTCCGTTATGTGTGATATCCGCGGTATCACTGTTCATGCTCTGCAAAGCGCTGGAGCCATCCCTTCAGCGTGGATCTGACAGAATGAAGTCGATAATTCGCAAAGTGTCCAGCGTCTCGCTCGGTGTATATATGTTCCACCTACTGCTGGTGAACCTTACGCTTGGTGGGCCTTTCGAGCGCATCCTGACGTTTGGGCAATACCACCCATTCATTAAGGCCATTGCGGTCTATCTGCTTACTGGCATTGCCGTATATGTCGGCAAGTGGTGCATCTCAAAGGTGAAACGAGCCCTACTATCGAAGTGAGTCAGCGTAGGACTCACGTCCGGAGAGACGATTTAGGATTCTTCAGGCAAATGCTTCAGCGTAAGTGATAGAAACAGTGGAATGATATACAGCATAGGCAACACATAGCGTGTTGCCTCCGTGTGCGTGGAAATCGGTCCAGCAAATAGAACAAGCATTGTGATGAACATTGGCAGATTAAGCATCAACAGATTAAGTTTGTTCTTCTTGGATCTCAGTATGAGAAACATGATGGCAAAAGGAAGTATTGTAGCCCAAAAGGCTTTTTGCCATATGATATTGAGTATAGGCGTCGCTGATAATGTGTCTGCGTAGAATTGTCCAATCGCATTACCGGCTTTAGTATTATCTGTCCAAGGCATGTATTGTTCGATGTTTTGATAATGATGTTTGGAATTATTGATTGGACGCATCATGCTGAGGTCTTGTTCTTCTCCTGATGCGACATTGAATGAGAACCATGCGACGGAGAGCCCGCCCCATCCTGCTATCATGTCGCCGGGATGCTTAACCAGTTGTTTCGTCCACGTCGTGATTAAGGCATGTTCATCTTTAGAAGATAATTCCTGTCCTTTTATCGGATCAGCTTTATACCAGCAGTAAGCATCTTGGAGTTGACCAATATCCATATGGTAAATTTGTTGGATTTCGTCGATTTCGGCTACACTCAAATCATCCTTATGGTTATGCACCACATTGGCGACTTGTTGCATGGGCACAGCAAGAATCTCGTTACTTTCTCCTGGTGCAATGTGCAATGCTGGCAAGATAAAAGTTGGCACGATTATACCAACAACTAAATAAGGAACACCACCTAAAACAATAGTAGCTATTTTATAGGACCAATGTTTGACAACGAAGCATGCCAAAAGAAGCAGAGCCAGGACAATGATATACATGCCTGTTTTTTTTGTTAAGGATACGGCCAATGCGTCTGCGATAAAGAAAACATCAAATGAAACGGATTTTAAAATTGTCCCCTGTGTTCTCCAAAGTTCACAGAATGCGATAGAGAAGAATACGAAAAATGGCGTATTGAAAGTATCTTTCGCAAGAGACATCGACATCATGGGGATGATGGGGAAAAAGGTAAGAAATACAGCAATAAAGAAACGGCATTTCCAAGGTATGTTGTATTTGCCTGTATAACAGACTGTACAAGCGATGGCCAATGTGGACAGTAACGACTGCACGAGCACTAGCAGGTACAATCCATAAGTAGCGTTATTGAACAATGCTTTGCCAATATGTGCGAATCCGACATACAAATACGTCATCATGAAGGGATGATGATCGGTGAACGGCACTGAAGGGTCATAATATTCCATCAGTTGCCAAGAAGTGTCGTACCAGTAGACGCCCGGGAAATAAGCTACAAAATACGGAATCCAGAATGCCGTCACGAGACACCATAATGTGATAATGGATCGAGGAGACCAGTCCAATGTGAGTTTGCGGAACGCTCCGAACGGTTTATTCAGTGATTCGTTATGGTGATTTATGCGCGGAACTATTTTTGTCGCAGCGAAAAACAGTAATGTGAACAGGGCAATATAAAAGAGAGTGTTCACATAAAGCAGCGCATTTCGAGTGTCGATTTTGCCCTCATGCTGGCCAATAAAAGAACACATGCCAAACAACGTACCCAGAAGAATGGGGACGAGATAAGCAAAGTTATGTTCGGTAATTCTAAAACTTTTTGTGGTCTGTTTCAATGCGATTATTCCCTTCCTCGAACCGCGCGACCGATGGCCTTCGCCATGGCACGACGGCGGGAACCTATTGGCATGAGTGGATCGACAATCTTGCGAATAGGGTTATCCTCTCCAACGGCGCGTTCGTGCTTTGGACGAAGCGCCTCTTCAGGGATTTTCGGTTCGTTCGCCTTCACCACGCGCTTGAGCAGACGCTCATAGAACGGGGTTTCACGTGCGTATTTCCAATAGATGGAGGCGAAATCGCAATCTGGATCGGTCCATGGTTTTTGAAAACCAGCGTAATGGATGATCTTCGGATTGTTGCGTGACTTCATGTAGGCGTCATAAATGTCGTTCGGAGCCTGCACAAACAGATTGCCGACACGTCCGCCGCAATCGTGAACCACATTCCACTCCCACGGCAAATACAGTACTTCTCCCTCACAGTGTGCGTTAAGCACATCTTGGTCGTTATAGATGAACGCAGGGTTAGACGCATACGTAAGCCACTGCTTGATGGTGTAGCGCTCGCGCATGGCCTTGGTGTTGAGCACGAGAACGCCAGCTTGGAAGTAATCGTAAGGATTCTTCATCTTCAGCACATTCTTGGCATACCCCATGCGCTTGCCATGCTTGACGTTGAGGTTGGCAAGGAAGTCGATATCTCGAATCGCACCGAGCAGCTTGCCTTGCAAGTCGGTGTTGTACAACTTGGAAATATCGCCATTGATGACGATATCCGAATCCAAATACAGCACCTTGTCGTAGAACGGCAATAGCTTCTGGATCAGGAATCGATAGTAGGTTTCGATGCTGATATGAGCATTATTCGTGGAAAGATCGTATCCAGACAGCTCACGCTCCACATTGGTGAATCGCAATGACATGTTCGGGAACTGCTTGAAGAAGTCACGCAGTCGTTCCTGCTTATCCCAAGCGATGTTTCGTTGTAGAATCACAACATCATAGAAATATGTCGGATCAGCATTCTTCATGGCCGAATAAACCGTGGTGGTGAGCTGTGGAACATAATTATCATCCGCGGCAAACACGACTGGAACGATCGGCTTGTCAAACATATCAAGAGGCTTCAGCTCTTCAGCGGGTTCCGGATTGGTAAAGTGAACACACTGAAGCTCCTTGAACTTCCAATTGGAACCGATGCGCTTATGATGCATCAAATAGATGTTCAGCAGGCGTTCGGAAAGGTGCCCCGGAGTACGCAACGCTTCCTTGCTGTAGGCACTATAGCTGGTGTTCTTATCGAACTCCTCAAGAATCGGGAACATCCAAGAGCAATAGTCGAAGAAGATCTCCTTCTTCATAATGAACATATTGCAGAAGCATGCCTTGTTGCCCGTGAAGAAAGAATCGGCATCCTCTTTGTAATCCGGATACATCTTGCATAGAATCCGATAACAGCGGAGCATATCATCATCGTGCAGCAGGGGAGCGGCTTCCCACAATGCGCGAGGAGTACCATGCTTGTCGATAATCTTCGTGAGATCACCGAATGGAGTGGTGATGACGTCGTATTGGCGAACTACTCGCTCAATGTTTGTATCGTCAAGTCCATACTCTTTCGCAGCTTTGGCATCGATGTAATCATCCATGATTTCGCCATATGGGTTCTCTTTGTGGAGAGTGTCAGAGAAATCAAAATAGCGGCGATAGTGGCAGAAACCGTAATAATCGGCATCCACATTCTTCCAAGCCCAGTATTGGGTAGTCAGCTCGCAATAGCGCGGATTACGGTCGGAGATATTCTCGCCTTCGTCATCGTGGAACGCCCAGGGGAAACGATAGCTGCCTTCGTGCAGGCCAACCTGCACAGGCTGCATGATATCGCTCTCAAATCGATTCACATTCTTATGCGTGGTGACGAACAGGCGAACGCGCTGGTTGTTGTATCGTTCGATTTGTTCGGTTTGCTCACTTTGAGTTACTAAATCAAGCATGTGGGATGTTGCGATACGTTTCATTTCATGGAAACGAAGGCTATCAGTATCTTCAAGGGATGGGAGAACCTCAAACGAATTGGCAATACCAAACCAGTTATTCAGTCTGTCATTAGGCAGAAGTGCTGTTTTTTCAGACAGTTTTTCATACGCGTCATCCCGCACAAAACGATATATTTCTCGACCTGCAATTGCCGGTCCAAATACGTCAGACATGCTTTGTGCCGCTGAAAGCTTCTCGTTTTCCGGAATTCGGATTTTCCAGTCGTTAGCGAGGATTTCTGTTGCTTTCCGTTGGAATCCCTGAGCGCAAGCGCGAAGCATTTCTGAGTGCTGAGTGTCGGCGAAATCGTATGCTGCGTCAAAATCGGCCTTGAAATGATGACAATACTGCGCGTACTTCTCAGCGCTAATGGTGCTGGTTCCGCTGATACCGCGACCGTAGTAGTAAATATATCCACGGCAATGCTTGCATGAGTGATATGTCTTTGCAAAGGCAGAAACAACGAAGCATTCATATCCGTCTTGTGAACGGCCGAGACGCTCCTTGGTCATTGCTGCAAAAGCCTGCTTAAGGACAGACGTTTTGTACAGACGCTGGGTTACTCGCCAGTCCACTTTATATCCTCGAGATTCGTCGAAGATATCGCGAATTATGTCCTCGCCTACGGCATCCTGCGTAGACGCGTTGTTATTGGCTTCGAAGGCTTCGCGCTCGGAATCTAGAAGTTCGTTTGCCCCGACTACTGTGATGCCGAAATGAAGAACATCTGCAGGATGCAATGATAGCTCCTGAACAAGTTGCTTGCACATGTCTGGCTTGAGCGCATCATCACCATCGA
>UMAA01000310.1_pt1 | contig 18344 bp, 14 predicted proteins | sample 1963611 | NCBI WGS metagenome assembly UMAA01 (sample SAMEA4835906, study PRJEB28245) | human gut metagenome | biome: gut microbiome; material: fecal sample | place: Denmark | collected 2008 | reverse complement strand
TGAAAAGAGCAGGTTTTTTGCATTTCAGGGATAATTTTTTGCAGGCAGGCTAATCAAGATCATAATTGATGTAAGTAAAGCTCTCAATCACGTCATTATCATTCAGCGTGATAATCAGCTGCTTGGCAGGTCTGTCAAAGCCATCCGCATCAAGCACAGATTTTTCCCACACGATACTGTTTGTCGGCTCCTCAACATCAACAGCAGACTCGTGCCAGCCGATTCTCCGCATCATATCGTAAAAATTATTCCGCTCTTGCTGATCAAAATGCTGTCCGACTGCGTAGCCTGCCATCTCGCCGGGAGCCTTGTTAATCACTACCTGATAGGTTTTTCCGTCAAAGGCTCTCGTGTAGAACACTCGCGGACCTACCTGCACCTTATTAAGGTCATAAGCAATATTCATATCGTTGGCATGCTCTACTCTGCCCATGCTGTAGCCGGAGCCTGCTGCATAGCCGGCGGGATCGTTAATCCAGTTTGCCTCTACCGCAGCCTGAAAGCGTCCTTCATCTGAATGAGCATATTGGCCATCAGGCAACGCACCTATAAATTGGTTATACATGTATCCTCTGTAGCCTTTTTCGGTAGTTCCGTACACCCACACATATTTACTGTTAGGTATAAACACTACCTTTCTTGCATAAAATTTATCGCCGTTTTGCAGCATGGTTACTACCTCACAGTTTGTGTTAGGCTCTGTTCTTAAGTTAACATCCGTAGCAATACATTGAGTTGCCAACGGCCAGCGCGGATGTTCATCAATAATATCCGAAAGATAACCGCCGCTGAGATGAGCAAAAGCGGTGTTGGCCAAGAGCGCCATCCCCAAGGTCATGCCCAAAAACAAATTCTTTTTCATATGTATATCCCTCCCTTGATTGCGGTACAAAATCCCTCAATCAACAAATTTCAGACACAGGCTGCTTATTTTTTACAACAAGTATCTGTCTTTCGGTTACCCGCAGAACATATTCAGAGAATTATCAACCTTAAAGTTTTGTAATTCCTTTATATCTCCCCTGTAAGGGGAGGTGGCTGCGAGCACCGGCGAGCAGACGGAAGGATTGTTACCGCTTCCGAAGCAGCCAAAGCTGGGTTCCTCAGCATCATTATAGCGTAAAATAACAAAAGCATCCCCACACTTTTACTGCAAAAAGTGTAGGGATGCTCAATTTTTTTATCAGCAGCAGTCATTTTACTGCCTAAGCCTTACTCCCGGCAGGCACCGCAACGACGGCAGCCGTCAAAGCACATCGGGGTAAAATTGCCGCTTTCGCTGCGCTGCAGCTCGGCCGCAAGATACTCCTGCGTCACGCCCATGTCAAGATGCTGCCACGGCAGCGGCTGGCCTACCTGCAGCTCGCGCTCCGCCAGCTCCTCGGCATCCAGGCCTTCTTCCTTCAGCACCTGCTTCAGGCTGCGGCCTTCCACATGTGCCTTCAGCAGCGCTTCGCCGATACGTCTGCTGCCGCGCGCCAGCACGGACTGCACCACGGTTTCCTTCAGCGATTCGGTAATCAGCTTAATGCGCTTTTCCTTCTTCAGACCGTCGCCCAAAATTTTAAAGCGCTTCTTCAGGGTACGCACATTGCACAGCGGCGCCCACTGGTACGGCGTAAAGGGCTTGGGCACAAAGCCGTTGACCGAAATAACCAGCTCACCCTTGTTGCCCACCGCGTCCATTTTGGCACGCACGCGTTTAATCATCTCCACCGTTTCAACGATATCCTCGTCCTCTTCTCCCGGCAGACCGATCATATAATACAGCTTGATGTTGCGCATACCGGCAGCAGCCGCCAATTCGATAGAATTATAAACGTGCTCCTCCGTAATGCCCTTGTTAATCGCAGCGCGCATACGCTCGCTGCCTGCCTCCGGTGCTACGGTCAACGTACGCTGTCCGCTCTGCGCCAACGCATGGGCAATCTGCTCCGTAAGCATATCGGCACGCATGCTGGCCACGGAAAACGGTATCTTATGCTCCACCAAGTATTCCGTCAGCTCCGCCATCTGCGGATGGTCGGATACGGCAGCGCCCATCAGGCCCACCTTTTTCGTACGCTCGGGACGCTTGGCGATATCTGCCAAAATATTTTCCAGCTTACGCGGACGCGGCTTGCGGAAGCAGTAGCCTGCCATGCAGAAGCGGCAGTGACGGCCGCAGCCACGCGCCACCTCGACGATAAACATATCCTCAAATTCCGTTCCGCTCGTCACGATAGCGGAGGTGTGCGGATAAGCGTCGATATCACGCGCCCACTGGCGCGCAACCTTCGCAGGCGCACCTTCCTGCGGCAGCAGGGCGCTAAACTCGCCCTCATCATCGTACTGCGCCGTATACAGGCTGGGAACATAAACGCCCGGCACCTGCGCCAGCGCCGCCAGACGCTCTTGCTTGCTTTCCTCGCGGTAGATGGTATCCAGCACATGCTGCACTGTTTCCTCGCCCTCGCCGATAACAAAGGCGTCAGCCACAGCAGCCAAAGGCTCGGGATTAAAGGTAGCACAGGGACCGCCGATAATCACCAAAGGCTCGCGCTGATTGCGCTCCGCCGCCCGCAGGCGGATATTGCCCAAATCCAGCACCGTCAGCAGATTATCATAATCCATTTCAAAGGACAGCATGACGAAGATAACGTCAAAATCTGCCAGCGGACGCTGATTTTCCAAGCTCAGTAGCGGTGTTTTGCTTTTGATATGCTCCTGCTGCAATCGTTTATCCGGCAAAAAGAAGCGTTCACAGGCACTGTCGCCGCGCTCGTTAATCATCTGATACAAAATGTGCATTCCCAGGTTCGACATGCCCAGATGGTAGACATTGGGGTAAATAAACGCTACCGGATGGCGTAAGCCCGGCGGATACACCTGCGCGCCGGTTTCATTTTCTCTTGTTTCTTTAATGTAGTTTTTGATTATCCAGGACAAAGCATTTCCTCTCCGAGTATCTATAATGTATTAAGAAAATATCAGCGCAAAATTACGCTAATATCCTCTTGTATTTTACTGATGTTTTTCTGCTAATTTGCGTTCAAACAAATCGATAACTGTTTTCAAAACCTTTAAGCGGGCATAATATTTATTGTTGCCCTCAACCACGGTCCACGGTGCATACGAGGTGTCGGTGCGCACCAGCATTTCGTTGACTGCCGCTTCGTAGGCATCCCATTTATCACGGTTACGCCAGTCCTCGTCCGTAATTTTCCACTGCTTGTTGGGGTCAGCCTGACGGTCATTGAAGCGTCGCAGCTGCTCATCCTTGTCAATCTGCAGCCAGAATTTGGCGATGGCGATACCGTGCTCGCTCCACTGCGCCTCCATATCCTTGATTTCATCGTAGGCACGCTGCCATTCCTGCGGTTTGGCAAAGCCTTCGATGCGCTCCACCATAACACGGCCGTACCAAGTGCGGTCAAAAATCGCTATAGTGCCCGGCTGCGGCAATCTGGTCCAAAAGCGCCACTGATAATGGAACTGCTTTTCAACCACGTTCGGCGCCGCAATCGGATGCACATGAAAGCCCAACGGATCCAGTGCCGCCGTCAGTCTGCGGATAGCGCCGCCCTTGCCGGCAGCGTCCCAGCCCTCAAAGCCGATGACTACCGGAATCTGTGCCTTAAACATTTCAATCTGCAGCTGTGTCAGCTTTTTCTGGTACTTATCGAGCTTTTCCTTATATTCTTCTTTAGTAAGCTCTTTATTGGCGTCAATCTTGCTCAGCACATCGTAGGTTGCCGCAGTGCGCTTATCAGAGGCAGGCTCAACAGGCATCTGTACGGCCTTTTCGATAGCATCGGCAATCGTGCCGAATACCTCCAGACGCGCGCTGCGCGGATCATCGTCGGCAATCAGATGCCAGGGAGCGTTTACCGTATCGGTGGCCTCCAGCATTTTTTCGTAATGCGGCAAAAATTTATCGTAATCTTCGCTTTCATCAAGAGCCTGATTCAGGTCACGCCACGCCTTGCCCAGTGTTTTGGCATTCTTGGCGATATTTTTCTTTTGCTGCTCCGGTGACAGATGCAGGAAAAATTTGAGCACAAGATAATTATCGTCCGTAAGCATTTTTTCAAAGTTGTTGATATGCTCAAAGGAAACAGCAGGATACTTGGTGTTATCCTCTTTATCCGCCAGCTCGTTGGCGTTTTTCAGATAATACCAGCTGCGGTGATAAACGGCAATATGTCCCAGCGCCGGCAAACGCTTCCAGAATGCGCCGAAAAACGGCTGTTCCTGCATTACACCGCGCAAACGCACGCTGGAATAAACATTAAAGCCGCGGGCATCCATCTGCTGCATCATTTCGTTAATCAGCGCACTGCGGCGTGCACCGCGCCAGCCCTCAAACACGATGATAATCGGTCTTTTGGCATCGCGGGCCAGGCGCTGCGCCTTTCCCAGGCGTTCACCCAGCACTTCCATCTGCCTGTTGTATTCTTCCTTGGACACTTTTTTACTCAAATCCAGCTTTTCCAGCATTCTCCAACATCTCCTTACTGTGTGCGAGAATCTTTAAATCAGCGCTCCTCGTAGGGGTTCAGAGCGCGCGGTTTTCCTAATACCTCTGCCATGATAATGCCGTTGACAAGCGCCGCATGCTTCAGCTTTACGCGCTTTTTCGCTGCAGGCTGCGCCTGCGCGTAGCGCGCATTAAACGCTGCCGCAGCAGCGTTCATCTTTGCTTCATCATAGCTGTAATCACCGCGGGGATCGTAATAAACCTTGCCCTTGTCATGCACAAGTGCCTCGTTTTCACGGTGAATTCTGCCGGTATGGTCATGCATTGCTTCCCCGTCACGGTGAACTCTGCTGCCATCATCACGGCGCACACGCGTTCCATCATGCACTACGCCTTGGCTGCTTTGACGCTTGCGTGCCTGCGCCGCTTTCGTCGTCTTTTTCAGACGGCGTTCAAACTCGGCGGCAATATCTTTAGGCTTAGCCTGCGTTTGCCGCTCTGCCTGCGTCGGCTCCGCCGTTTCCTGCGGCAGCTCCTGCTGCCTGCGGCGGCGGTTGCGCCTGTCCAAAAATACGTTGGCCAGCATTACGAGGACAAAAAGCAGGGGGATTAAATCACTGTCAAACAAACCGCCCATAAGCTACACCTCGCTTATTTACTGCCCTCAGGCTTTTCCTCGCCCTCCGGGCTTACCTCGGCAATCGTGCGGCGCATCTGTGTATCTGCCTGAATATTGTTCAGGCGGTAGTAATCCATTACGCCCAAGCGGCCGTTAGCCAGCGCCTCCGCCATAGCTGTAGGCACCTTAGCCTGTGCTTCCACAACCTTCGCCTGCATTTCCTGCGTATAAGCCTTCATCTCCTGCTCCTTGGCAACAGCCATCGCACGGCGTTCCTCAGCGCGTGCCTGAGCAATGCGCTTATCAGCCTCCGCCTGGTCGGTCATCAGAGCAGCGCCGATGTTACGGCCAACATCTACGTCCGCAATATCAATGGAAAGAATTTCAAAAGCGGTGCCTGCATCAAGGCCTTTATCCAAAACTGTTTTGGAAATATAATCGGGGTTTTCCAACACCTTGCTGTGGTCGGCGCTGGAGCCTACGTTTGTTACAATGCCTTCGCCGACACGTGCAATAATCGTTGCTTCGCCGGCACCGCCTACTAAGCGGTCAATGTTGGCGCGCACGGTTACACGCGCCTTTACCTTCAGCTCAATGCCGTCCTTAGCAACAGCGCTTACTACCGGAGTTTCGATAACCTCGGGGTTAACGCTCATCTGCACAGCCTCCAGCACGTTGCGTCCCGCAAGGTCGATAGCACAGCCACGCTCAAAACTCAGCTCAATCTGCGCTCTGTGGGCAGCAATCAACGCGTCGATAACGCGGTCAACGTTACCGCCTGCCAGATAATGCGCCTCCAGCTGGTTAACATTAACATCAAGGCCTGCCTTGTTCGCCTTAATCAGCGGCAGGACAATCTGTGATGCGGGCACGCGGCGCAGGCGCATACCGATGAGGTTGAAGATGCCTACATTAACGCCGGCAGCAATGGCCGAAATCCACAGGCCCAACGGCACAAAGTTAAGAAAAATAGCAATACCGGCAATAGCAATGATTACTGCAAAGCCACTGCCGAAAATCATACTGAATAACAAATCCATAATGTCACTCCTTCGTCTGTTCTACAAAAATTTTGCTGCCCTCCACCCGCACAATAATCACGGGAGCAGACTTTTCGATATAATCTCCCTGACTGCTCACGTCAAGACGCTTGCCGTCCACCAGAATCGTACCTGCAGGACGCAGCGTGGTCAAGGCCGTGCCTCTTTTGCCCACCAGCATACTCCAGTTTTTGCCGCCGGTGTAGCCTTCGCTGTTTTTTTGGCGTGTCCACAGCACAAAGGGATTATACTTGCTTTCTCTGGGCAGATACACGCACAGCAGCGTAATTACCAGCACCAAAAACAGATACACTGCCAACAGCACCAGCGCCGCCCAAGCATTACCGCCCAAAACGTAAAAGCCGCCGACTGTCAGGCACACCATGCCGCTGACACCGAAAATTCCGAAGCCCGGCACAACAAATTCTATCAGCAGCAGGACAAGGCCCGCCAGCATAAAATAATATTCCAATGGCATGACTGCACCTCCTCAACGCTTATACAATTATAGTATAGCAGAGTAAAAGCATGAAGTAAATTTAAAGTTTGGGATGCTGCAAAGCAAAGCTGCCTGTAATACTTTAACAAAAGAATTTTTCTGGCGCATTTATTCAAAAAGTAGTATCCTGGAGACGTGCACAGCAAGTACATTTGCTGCTTTACTTATTGCGCCAAAAATTGTATGATAAAGGAAAAGCTTCTTCTACTATAAGCAAAGGCGGGACTTAATGATGAAAAAATTACTTATTTTACTGACGCTGATTTTTGCGCTTGCCTGCACTTGCACAGCCTTCGCTGGCGCAGGCACTGATAAAAACGCTAACATGGAAAAAATAACCAGCACCAGCGCTGGCGATTTATATCTTGATAAGGATAATTTGCAGGCATTGCGCCAGGGCGATAAGCTTTTTTTGCTGTTGTCTGCCGAGCTGCGCTACAATAAGGAAATGCTGCCTAAGCTGCAGGCCACCAAGCCGGAGCTGAAAACAGCAATCAGCATGACGCAGATTTATTTGTATAATAACGATGGCACGCAGTATGCGTTGCTCAAAAGCCTGTACACCGATAAGGACGATAATGTTGTTTACACTATCGAAGGCTCGCCAAATTTGCAGCCTGTCAAAAGCAAGCTGCAGATGCTGCTGTACGAAAGAGCGTTGACAGCGATGGAAAACCAAAAGCGCATTGCCGATATGCTCAGACGCAAAGCGTAACAAAAAGACCTTGATGTCAGTTTTTACTGACGCCAAGGTCTTAATTTTTTAATGAAGCTCTTTATAAGCAAACATTTTATTGCTTTAGTTAAAATTTTATGATAAAATGTTTTTGACAACCGTGTTGCAGGATGGTGTTGCCTTAATTCCTCAGGAATCGAGGTGATGCTTATGAAGAACTATTCCTTTCAAGACTTAATGCTCTTCGGAATGTTCATTCTGGCATTACTTACATTTATTTTTCAATATTGTAAATAACCCAGACATAAGAAAACCACTCCTACACATTCCAAGCAAAGAAGTGGCTTTCTAAAAACTTTTTTACATGGCAACCCACCTTGTGGGCGGTTGTCTTTTTCTATATCTAATATACCACACAAATCACAGCTTTGCAAGTTTTAAGGCTGGAATTTGAGCAAACGCTCAAACTCCAGCCTTTTTTGTTCATAAGGTCAGTATGATGATTCCAGCCTCATGAACTGCCAAGCAAGCGGTTGGGGGGCATTGCTTGGCGGAGTATGATGATTTATAGGAAAACCAGTTGTTATCCTGCTATGACTGCACCTGCTGCCAGCTTATCAGCCAAAATGCTTAGCCTGGGTTGCATCAGCTGCTGCCTTAGCATTATCTGCGCTCACCTGTGCCTGACGCGCCAGTTTGGCTGCATATTCAGCACGCTCCTGTGCCTCTTTAGCAAGTTTTGCTGCTGCCTGATATTTTTCAGCTGCTGCCAGCTCCTTCTTAGCCTGAGCCTCGCGCTGCTCTTCTAAAAGCTTTTGCGGGGATTTGTGGCCAAAGCGCCAGGTTGCACCGATACCGCCCATGGTTTCGCCGCCGGCAGTAGACAGGCTTACGTTGATCATGAAGTTCTTGTTCGGGTAATGGAAGAAGCCCATTGCCACGCCAGTTTCGCCCTTGTATTGGCCGAGGCCGATGCTGAATTCACTCGGAGCCTGCGGATCGTAGCCAATGCTCTTCAGGGAAGCGATAGCTGCTGCCATAGCGCCAACCTTATTTACACGGTCGTTGACGTCATTGATGCGACCGTCAAGACGGGTAACCTCTTCACTGATGCGGTTATCCAGACGTTCAACCTCACCGCGGCGGATTGCAGCTTCAGCATTGATGCCGCCTACTGCAGTTTCGTTGCTCTTGTACACTTCGTTATCGCGGATTTCTTTGTCAAGCTCGTCAATCTGGCCAAGGTCGGACAGGTTGATGCGCTTATCTGGCTCAGTTGCGGAACCGATGGAAACATCGCTGCTGTCGATGCGTGTTGCGTTGCCTGCATTAGCGCTGTCCGTATAGGTCAGGCCAGTGCCGCTTTGCTCCAGCTTGCTCCACTTACCGTCAGCATTAGTAACTTCGTTGGTAAGCAGGCCAGTTGCACCGTCTAATTTTTGCGCTACCTTAATTTCGCCATTCGTTACCACGCCGCCGATGCTGGTCAAGCCTTGGTTGAATTCGGATTTATGCGTATCGTCTTGCTTAACAGTGTTGCTGTTGCCTTCAGCGGTAACCTTGTTTTCCGTAGTAGTCGTGCCATTAGTTACCTTGGTATTTACGCCATCCAGCGTAGTTTCAAAGCTGGTGTTTTTGCCATTAGTAGTTCCATCATTGATATCGCTCTTAATTGTGCCATTGCCACCGAAGGCGATGGAACCGCCATTGCCGTCAGCATTGCCTTTACCGGTAATTACCAGCTCGTCAGTAACCAGCTTGCCGGTAGTGATGGTGTTGCCGTCGATAACAGTCGTGCCCTTAGCAGTCGCGTCTTTATAATCCTTGCCGGTGAAGGTTACGCCGCCTGCGGTCAGTTCAGTCTTATTATCACCATTAACCAGTGTCATGTTGCTGCCGTCGATAGCAGTAGTCGAATTATCCTGACCGGTGAATGTGCCAATGCCGGTAGAAGTATCGAAGCCGAAGGAGGAAGCTTTCGTACCGCCTTCATCCTTACCCTCTACTTTAAAGCCTTTATTATTATGAGTTAAAGTAGATTGCTGAGAATCAGATGCATTTTTAGCAGTTGCAGTGATATCGCCTTTGCTAATGGTTGTTTGATTCATAGCATCCTTGCCAAAGGTTGCCTTATCCTGCGACAGCTTGCTCATTACCTCGCCTGTTGTTGCATCTTTAATCGTAATCTCGCCCTCAGTTTTAACATTGCCGCTGTTATCAATAGAGATATTGGAGCTGCCATTCTTGCCAAGGCTGATTTTATCAATCAAAAGCTCATCAGCTGTAATAGTTCCAGTTGTAATCTTATCGCCAAAAATAGTAGTCACTTTGCCGGCCGCATCAGTAAAGGTTGCTTTACCTTTATTATCGTCAGCACCCAAAACAACACCGTTGACAGTTGCTTTATCCGCAACCAAACCACCAGCTGCAGTCCATGTATTGGTAGTATTCAAATTGAGCGCTTGGTCAGTAAGCTTTGTATTGGTGCTTACTGCAATCGAACCATCTTCAATCACAGTCTTACTACCTACCTGAATCTTCTTACCGGTAGCCACGGTGATGCCAGTATTATCAAGCGTATTAACGCCGCCGATAGTAGCGCTGTTAGCAGTCAGAGAAGTAACATCACTTACAACGCCATCTTTGATCTTAACGTTTTCGATAGTCAAGCCATTAGCGCTAGAACCTTCAATTATTTCATTATCAATACTGATTGCACCAATTTTTGCAGTCTTAGATTCTACTTTACCACTAGTAATAATAGTACCTTGTCCATCACTAATTTTGGCGGAAGTAAACTCTTTAACACCACTTACTACGCCACCAGTTGCAAAGCTTACACCGCCAATTGTACCGGTAGTAGCAGTCAATTTGCCACCAGTTTCAAAGTTTACGCCTGCAATAGAGCCGCCATCACTAATACTGATAGTCTTGCCATTAATAGCTCCATTTGCAGTCAAATCACCATTAACAGTTAAATTACCGCCAGTTGTAAATGCACCAGTAACAGTCAAAGCATTAGTCGTCAGAGATGTTACACCAGTAATTGCGCCAGTGTTATCAATGCCTACAGAACCAATCTTAGCGGATTTAGAGGTCATATGACCAACAGTATCTACTGTAAATTCACTGCCAGTAGCACCAATATTCAAAGATTCACCTTTAATCTTCTTTGTTACGGTCAAATCGCCGCCTACAGTTGTGTCACCAGTTACGCCAAGGTTGCCACCAACAGTTGCATCCTTAGCTACATTCAATGCGCCAGTTGCAGTAATATCCTTACCTTGGATGTTGCCTTCTGTTGTTACGTTGCCATCCTTGTCAACGCCAAACTTGCCATTAGCACCTTTAATGCTACCATCGCTAGCGTTCAAAGCAGCTTTTGCGTTCTCATAGTCATGACCGCCAGCATAGAAACCATTGGTATCATAAGCACTAGAGGAAGTACCGATGATGATTTTTCCGTCATTGTCAATTTTTATTTGTTTTGTTTGATCACCTTTATTAAGATAAATTCCGTCAGACTCAAATTTCAAGTTATCGTTAATGCTTACTACATTAGTAACTTTACCCTGGTCAAACGTTACGCCGCCAACTACAGAGCCATTACCAGCTTCAATTTTGCTACTGCCGTTAGACAAGCCGTTAAGGGTTTTAACACCTTCAAGAGTTAATGTAGCTGCTTGTTGACCAGCATCATCATTGAACATTAAATCGCTATTAATTTGAACTATATTTTCGGTGCCATTTTTCGTGAATTTAATAATGCCATCATTGATATCTGAAATACCACTAACAGCGCCAGCTTTAAACTTTACGCCATCAACAGTAACACCTTCGCCATGAGTAGCGTTTAAAATTGTGTTCGTGCACAAAGTACCAGCAACATTTACATCGCCGGATGCAAGAATATTGCCGCCTCCAATTTTAACGGAGTTCGTTACTGCACCAGTTTCGTCTACGTCGCTAACTGTCAAGCGGCTCTTCCCATCTGCCTCCTTCACAAATCCATTGTCATTATCAATGATAAATTTAGGAGCTTTCACGTATCCGCTTGCATCCACATAACCGCTGTCAAGCGTAATACTAAGATCTTTATTAGTACCTAGTTCTTTTTGGGCAATGTTAATTCCACTATTATTAATAGTTACCTTGCCATTAGCACCTTTGACTACAGTTTCACCGGCTTTAATAGTTGTCGTTTTATTCAAATCAGTCTCATCGTTGAATACAGTTTCACCACTTGCCTTAACAGTGAATCTGCCATTAGCTGCACTTAAACCGCCATTCGCAGTAATATTACCAGTAGCTGTAATTGCGCCCTCAACAGTTGTCCCAGTTGTAGCGTTATAAGAAATTTTGGTAGTTTTAGTTTGCAAATTTGCGATATTATTTTTATTATTCTCAACATCCGCTTGAGCGGCTTTGCCTTCAATAGCAGTTTTAACATCACCTATACCATTCAGCTTCAAGCTAGTAGCTGTAATTGTGCCAGCGCCGCTACTGCCGTCAAGGACTATATTACCAAAATTAATTTTTTGAATGGCAGCTGTACCAGTACCTGCACCATCATCAAATTCATAGTCTAAAGTTCGGTTAGTACTGTCATATTTTACTACATCATGATAAATCGGAGTCGCAGCATACACCGGTTCAAGACCAATGCCCCCCCCTGCGAGAATCGCGCACGTTACGGCAAGGGCCAACGCCTTGACATTACTCTTTTTCCTAGTCATAATCATCATCCTCCTTAAAGTATAAAACAAACCCATGCGTGTGCCATCCGCTGCTGGCAGCCTCCGGCGCCTTCCGCACAACTCTTATCGTGCTCATTATCTCATAAAATTCAGTGAATTCAACGTCTTGTATCGTAAAGCGCAAATTCTCATCGTAAAACGCATTTTGCCAACTTTACTTGCTTATTTTTTATTCAAAACTGTAACAAACAAAACAATAATTAAAGCACATTTCCACTAAAAACTACTCACTATCCACTAATCACTACTCACTGCCCACTGCCCACTTCCCACTACTCAACTATCCACTAACCACTAAAAAACCTCCGCAACGGCAATCCTGCCCGTAACGGAGGTTCTCTTTCTTTATAACAAATTATCCTTAATCCTGCAGCAGCGCCCACTGCATATAGGCGTTGCGCACAGCTGCGCTGTCGCGCACCCTGATTGGTGCCTTGAAGCCATTGCTCAGCAAAAAATAATTGCTGTAGACACCCTCTACATAATGCATATTAATCAGCACGCTGCGATAGGTCAGCAGAAAATAATCCTGCGTCAGCTTTTCCCGCACCTTGTTGATGGAGCTGTATACCTTATAGGTGCGCTGTGCTGTGTGAATATAGCAGTATTTATCCTGCACCTCTACAACGATAATATCCTTAGGCTTTAGCTTTACCGTCTCCACTGCAGTACCAAAAGTAATATACTCTTCCTTGTCAAAAGTACCGCAGCGCTTCAGCGCCTGCTCCAGCTTTTCCGGCTGCAAAGGCTTCAGCAGATAGTACGCTGCCTCCACCTCATAGCTTTCAATGGCAAAGTCATTACTGGAGGTAAGAAAGACCAGCTGAAAGTTAAGCCTTTGCTGGCGCAGGCGCCGCACAAGCTCCACGCCATTACCAGGCTTCAGATAGATATCCATAAAGACGATGTCAGCGCTATTTAAAAGCAAGTATTCACAGCACTGCTCCCCTTCAGTAAAGGTACGTATATCCAAAGGCAGCTGATATTTTCCCCCTATTTCCTGCAGTTGTTGCTTAAACTCTTCCAGCTCGTTTACATCATCATCACAAGCCACAATACGCATAATATCACTCTTTTCCTATAATCACATGCTCTTCTTTGCTTATGCTCAGTTTTCCGCCAGCACCTGCCGCAGCAGCTCCAGCGCCACACTTTGCAACAAATCCACGGCCTCCCAAGCGCATTGCTCCTAAATCTAAACACCATATCCAGTGTTCTTTCAAAGAAGCCAATATCTCTTTTCCAGCCCATTCCAGATTTACAATGCCGAAGCCCGGTAAACTGTTGCTTCATTTTACGCCCACAGTTGGGGCAGACCTTGTTGTTCTTGCATTTCTCTTAATTATCCAGACTGTTCTCGTTCAGCAGGAAGTCATATACACTCATAATCAACACGCCAGACTCATTGTAATAAGGCGCAGGTGTGTCTTTGGTAATAATAATCCGTTTGAAGAAATCTCCCGTCAACATTAAAGATCTTTGCTCCTGCTCCATTTTGGCCTGATCGGGAATCGCATAAGCAGACTGGATATAATAGCGCTTGGAACCCTGATTGCAGACAAAATCAATTTCTAGCTGCTTGCGGATGCTGTTGCCTTTATCATTGGTGCCGTACTGCACGATAACACCCACATCCACATTGAAGCCCCTCATTTTCAGCTCATTGAAAATGATATTCTCCATGCTGTGAGTTTCTTCAATCTGACGGAAATTCAATCTGGCATTGCGAAGTCCCATATCCGTAAAATAATACTTTACCGGCGTATCAATGTATTTCTTCCCCTTCACATCATATCGGATTGCGCTGTCAATCAGGAAGGAATCACAGAGATAATCAATATACCTCTTGATTGTCGAATTGCTGATTTTCTTTTTTTTAACCGTTTGAAATGTCGCTGACAGTTTTTCCGGATTGGTCAGAGAACCGATAGCTGAGGACAAAATATTCAAAAGCTCCTCCAATTCTGCCTTGTTACGAATATTATGCCTACCAACGATATCCGAAATATAGGTTTCCTCAAAAAGAGATTTCAAAAACGCAATTTTCTGATCTGGAGTAGCAAACTCAAGCACCAAAGGAATGCCGCCATAGAGCATATACTCATTCCATCCGTCCTGCTTTGTACCTTGATAGACTGACATAAATTCAGCAAAGCTCAGCGGATACATATGCACTTCATCGCCACGGCCTCTGAACTCAGTTATAACATCCTTAGAAAGGAAACGGGCATTGCTTCCGGTTACATATACGTCCACATTTTTCATACGAATCAGGCTGTTGAGGATAGATTCAAATTCACTAAGCAGTTGTACCTCATCAAGCAGTACATAATACATAGCATCATCCTTAATCTGCTCTTTCAGATATGGGTACAGCACATCCGGATTGCGATACTTCTTATTTTCAAAAGCATCAAAAGCGATCTCAATGATGTGATCTTCATCTACTCCTTCTGACAGCAGATGCTTCTTAAAAAGCTTAAAGATAAGATAAGACTTGCCACACCTGCGCATACCGGTTATAACTTTAATTAGACCGTTATGCTCCTTGCTGATAAGTGTATCCAGATAGCGATCTCTTTTAATTTCCATGTACAGCACCTCCTATTGAAGATTTTTGCGGTTACCCGCAGAAATCTTCAATAGAATTATACCTCGTTCAGGACTTCTTTACAACCACCATGCGAAAGATTTTTGCGGTTTACTGCAAAAATCTTTCATAATCTCACATGCCAAAATCCGGATAAAGAGTGTTGTCAGATTAGGGGCTTTTGCCTTTATCCCCGGCTTTTCCTTCGGACCATTGTTGATGAAGGCTCATAGCAAGCAAAAGAATTTGTTAGTTTTGGTTATTCCGAAAATTGGTGCAGATGTACCACATTTCGGAATAGCGGAATTTTTTCTGTTTAATCTCATCTACAAAGTAAAATAACCGCGCCAAGATTTCTCTTAGCACGGTTATCAGTTGTTATTTGAGCAATTCACGAACCATAACGTTAATACGTTTGCCATCTGCACGGCCTTTGGTTTTTGCCATAACTGCCGGCATTACCTTGCCCATATCCTTGGGACTTGTAGCGCCAACAGCAGCAATAACTTCTGCCACGATAGCCTTCAGCTCGTCATCGCTGAGAGCTTCCGGAAGATATTTTTTCAGTATAGCAATTTCTTCCTTAGCTTGGGCAACCAATTCGTCACGACCTGCTTTTTGGAATTCCTCAACAGAATCCTGACGCATTTTGACCTCTTTCATCAAGACAGCCAGAACCTCATCATCTGTAAGTTCCTTTTTGTCATTGATTTCAACATTTTTAATATTAGCACGCACCATGCGGATAACAGACAAACGCAGCTTACCTGCTTCTCTGTCCTTCATGGCCTGCTTCATATCAGCAGTCAATTGGTCTTTTATAGACATACAGCCCGCCTCCAATTATCTGGTTTTACGTTTTCTGGCTGCTTCGGATTTTTTCTTACGTGCAACGCTCGGCTTTTCATAGTGCTCGCGTTTTCTTACCTCAGAAAGAATGCCTGCCTTTTGGGTTGCTCTTTTAAATCTGCGCAGTGCGCTGTCTAAAGTTTCATTCTTGCCAACTTTAATTTCTGCCATCTGTTCTCCCTCCCTCCACACACTTAGGGAAGTGTATATGCAAATTAAGTTTTCAGCTGTTGCCAGCTAAAAACACTTACTGATTAATTATACAAGAAAAGACAAGCATTGTCAAGGTTTAGCATGGGGGCCAACCCAAAGCTTTGCCGCCAATTACGTGAATGTGTAAATGTTTTACTGTCTGACCGCCTTCATCGCCGGTGTTGATAACAACGCGGAAGCCTTTTTCGGCAATTCCGGTCTTTTCAGCGATCATTTTAACCTTGCCCAGCATGTATGCAACCAGCTCGGGGTCCGCAGTAGTGATGTTAGCTGTGTGGTCCTTAGGCATCAGCAGCACATGAACCGGGGCAGCCGGAGCAACGTCATTGATAGCAATCATTTTATCATCTTCGTACACTTTGGTAGAAGGGATATCGCCCTTAATGATTTTGCAAAAAATACAATCCTCAGCCATTTCATGTCCCTCCTCTCATTTATCGTATCTAGTTATATTCTGTATTTATTTCTTTTATCCTGCTAAAGAAATAATTTTTTCACAAATTAATTCAATTCGCCCAACAAAAAATCCTCTTTGATGCCGGTAATTTTTACCTTGGCAATGGTGTTGGCCAGCTCCTTGGTTCCCGGAACAACAACGCGCAGGTACGGACCGCACAGGCCCTCCATATGCTCATCATCCACAGGCTGCTCGAACAGCACCTCTTCCACCTTGCCGACAGTGCTCTGCAGCATTTGCTGATGCAGCTCCTCGTCCACCTTCGCCAGACGCGCCGCACGCTCGCTCTTCACTGCCTCGTCCACCTGCTCCGGCATTTCGGCAGCAGGCGTGCCCTTGCGCTTGGAATAAGGGAAGATATGCATTTTGGCAAAGCCACATTTCTTGGCAAATTCCAAAGTAGTCGCAAAGTCCTCCTCGGTTTCGCCGGGGAAGCCCACGATAACGTCCGTAGTAATTGCCACATCAGGCACCTGCGCACGAATTTCGTTCACCAGCTCTGTAAAGCGTTTTGTGTCATAAGGACGGTGCATAGCGCGCAAAATCTTGTCGCAGCCGCTTTGCAACGGCAGATGCAGGTGACGCTGCAGGCGCGGTTCCTCTGCCATCAGCTGCAGCAAGCGCGGCTCCACCTCCACTGATTCCAAAGAACCGAGGCGCACACGCTGCACGCCCTCAACGCTCAGCGCTGCCTTTACCGCATCATACAACGTAACGTGCTTGCTTTCCTTCGCCAGCTCCTTGCCATAGCAGCCAAGGTGAATGCCGATGAGCACAACTTCCTTGTAGCCTGCGGCAACCAGCTTGCCAACCTCCTCGCGGATGCTTTCCAGGCTGCGGCTGCGCAGCGGACCACGGGCAAAGGGAATAATGCAGTAGGTGCAGTATTGGTTGCAGCCCTCCTGAATTTTGAGGAATGCGCGGGTTTTATCGGTTTCCGTGCCAACGCCCAGCTCTTCGAACTTAGTGTCTACAGTCATCTGCTGCACATTATCCAGAATCTCCGTGCGCTTGTGCTCCAGTGCTTCTTCGACCAGCTCCACAATGCGGCCGCGCTCCTGATTGCCGATGATTACATCAACACCTTCGATAGCACGCACCTCCTCCGGCGCAGTCTGCGGATAGCAGCCTGTAACAACCACCAAGGACAGCGGATTGTGACGCACAGCGCGGTTGATAATCTGACGCGATTTGCGCTGACCGGTATTGGTAACAACGCAGGTATTAACTAAATAAACGTCTGCCGGTTCACCGAAAGGCACAACCTTATAGCCCGACGCACGGAAAATCCCCTCCATGCTGGCAGTATCGGCCTGATTAACCTTACAGCCCAGCGTATAAAATGCAATTTTTCTCATCTATGTTTAATCTCCTAAATCTCCGGTTTCATAAAAAATCGCTGAAATAGCGACAAGTCCTGCCGTTTCCGCGCGCAGAATGCGTCTGCCCAGCGATACAGGCACAGCGCCTGCTGCGCGTGCCGCATCCAGCTCCGCTTCGCTGATGCCGCCCTCAGGACCGATAATCAGCAGCAAATCTGTAAGCGCGCCCTTCGCCTGCGCCTCCTTCAGCGCCGCCTTCAGGCTCTTTTTATCCTCGCACTCATAAGCGATAATCTTCGTAGCGCAATCATTCGCCGCCAGCATCTGTGACATCGTCTGCACAGGCTGCACCTCGGGAATAATATCGCGCTTGCTCTGCTTCGCCGCGGATTCAGCAATCTTCTGCCAGCGCTCCACCTTTTTGGCAGCCTTCGCACCGTCAAGGCGCACTACGGAATGCTCCATAGCCACAGGCACCACGCTGTAAGCACCCATCTCCACAGCCTTCTGGATGATGAACTCCATCTTCTCGCCCTTCGCCAGTCCCTGCGCCAAAATCAGGCGCACCGCCGGCTCATGGCTTTCCGCCAGCTTCTCTAAGCAATGCACAGTCACGCACTCGCTGTCAATCGCTGTAATCTCCGCCAGCGCGCTCACGCCGTCGTCACTCACAAGCTGCAGCTGCGCACCCGGCTGCATCCGCAACACCTTACTGATATGACGCGCATCCACGCCCTCAATAGTCATTGTTTCGTTATATAATTGCGGTACAAAAAAACGATGCATATAGGTTTCCTTTCTGTAAAAATTGATACCCCTCTCCCCAAGGAGAGGCAAAAAGATGGCTTAAATCCCTAAACGAA
>UMAA01017318.1_pt1 | contig 19188 bp, 10 predicted proteins | sample 1963611 | NCBI WGS metagenome assembly UMAA01 (sample SAMEA4835906, study PRJEB28245) | human gut metagenome | biome: gut microbiome; material: fecal sample | place: Denmark | collected 2008 | reverse complement strand
CAGCAGCAGCTTATCGGTCAGGACAAAAGTTAAAAGATCATTTAGACGGACAAATCAAAAATTATTTAGCAAAAGCTCCCGAAGTTGTGTACCACAATATTATTTTGCCACTTCAAGCACCAAAAGAGCATAAAAATGCAGAAAGACTCTGGAATGCGGTACAATATGCGGAAATAAAAAAATCTTCTAAGGCCCAATATGCCAAACATATAGAAATTGCTCTGCCGTGCGAATTTACCATTGATGAAAATATAGCATCCTTAAAAGCATTTATAAATGATTTTATTAGTCATGGTTATGGAGTGCAACTCAATATTCATGCTAAGACCGGAAACCCACACGCACACCTTATGATTACACCTCGTCCATACGCCCCCAATGGCTCTTTTGATATGTGTCCAAAACAACGAAAAGAATTTCTTTATGCGACTGATGATAACGGCAATAAAATTTTAAGTAAAAATTTAGATGGTAGTTTAATTTTGGATAAATACGGTAATCCTCAATATCAAAGAGTTCCATTGGTCGACAAAAACGGCAACCAACGTTTCCTGTACCGTCCAGGCAAAGGCAAACAAGCATTATGGCGTACTCGCACGGTAACAATCAATTACATCGATGATCCGAAAAATATACCTTATTGGAAAAAAACTTGGCAAAACATAGTCAATCAAAAACTGTTAAGCAAACACCTTAACGAAATAAACTTTTTTCTTTTCGATCAGTTTGACAGGCAAGGATTAAAAAATAACTATCAATTATTACCGCAAATCCATCTTGGTCCAATAGCGCATGAACTCCTGTCAAAAGGATTTAATACAAGCATTACTGATACTTATCATTTAATTCTGAGCCATAATAATATCTGCATTAATAATCTGCAGATTACTTATCAGGATTGGTATAACCCACTATGGTGTCCCAAAATTAGCAACTTTGATAAGAATTACGCAGAAGCTAACTACATTCAACTTCAACAGAAAAGGCTAAAATATTTAACCACACTAGCGGTAAGCAATATTGAAACTTACGACGCAGATCACTGCTTAACCTTAATCAGAAAAATCAAAACAAAGCTCACCAAAATTTTAACAAATGCACAAGCTCAGAAAAATATGATTAATGATATTTATAAAGACAAAGCTAGTGTGATTAGTTTTTGTAAGGATTTTGCTCTTAGAGGCCGCCTGCATAGATTAAAAAAATACAAACTAAAGTATAACACTTTATGTTCAAAAATTTCGTCAATCCCATCCTCTAACATCGGTAATCACGACGATTTAATGCGCAGAAATTATGAAAATACCATAAATAAATCTTACGAAGAAATCAGCAGTTACAATCAAGATAATCAGCAAATTATTATACAAAGATTTGATTTTGCACTTAAGCGTATACGTGCCCACTACAACATTGCAAGGGCAAAATATACCGAAAGCATAAAACTTAGCACCACAACACAAAAAACTCTTAACGTGATAACTACACTAGAGAAAAATATAATAAAAAAAAGCATAACAAAAGTTTTAGAAACTGATATCATCAATCTACAATTAACTTACGCAGATCCTGCTAACTATATTCCTAATTTTTCTTTTCCCAAAACTAATAATAGTAAGACTCAATCTAAGCAAAAACAGAAGAAGAAATCTACTGAGCCATACTATTCGAGGTAAGTATAACAAAACTAAGGCGGTCGCATTTCTGTGACCGCCTCTTTTCATTTACTCTACTCCCAGCGCCTTGAATACCGCATCCTCAGCACTGTTATAAAAAATTAAACTAAATGCTCCTATCAGCTCAGCAGGTACAGTTCCCAAATCTGCTGCTGACGTGAGCGGCAGAAGCACCTTCTTCGCACCACTGTCCAGACATACCTGCAGCGTATCAGCCAAATTATCAACCTTCTGCATTGTGCCGGCTATGCTGATTTCGCCAAGTACCGCGCAAGAGCTCACAACTGGTTTACCTAAAGCAATTGAGCACATCGCTACCAAAGACGGCAAAGCCAAATTGCTAGTAAGCCCCAGTCCCTGCAGATCCTGATAGTTAATAATAAAATCATTGGTTGTAATACTTATGTTACCACTAATGCGCCTACAATTAGCTTTCAAGAAATTGAATGCAGTATCTGTAGCCTCTTTCGCCTCTCGATCAGAACCCAAACCTGTACGCTGGAACTTTCCGTTTCCTGGCAGCATCTGCGATTCCAGACGAAATGCTCCGATCATACCAGACCGCCCTTGTGCTATTGTGTACACCTGCCCAGGATTGCAAATTCCATCAGGGATCAGTTTACCACCACCCTGCTCAGGAACAGTTACATATTTTTCTTCAAAGCTTTCATTGTCTATATATGAGAAGTTGACATCATAAAATTCCATGCCGCCAAGCTTTTTCAGCTGCTCTTTAACACGACGACGCATCTCTAAAGCAAAACGCAGAATTTCTTCCAACTGCTCTTTAGTGAAGTCCCCATCAGGATACAGCAGCTTAACCATACCGCTGACAATACGACGCACAGCAATAGTATCACGCTGATTCAAATTCTTACCCAGGCGGAAAAATCTGTCCAAAGCATCACTGAACTGTTCTTTGCGCAGCTCACGCAAAAACTCTGCCAGATAATCTGTAATAAAGCCATAATCATCCGTAAAATGCTCCGGACGAAACTTTGGTACTTCCCATCCAGGAATATAGCAATGCATACGATCTAAAAAGGCTGTATCCTGCCCCATCTCTGGCGGAAAAGGATCAAACAAGCTGGAGGTTTTTAACAGCACATCAACGCTCTGATTAATATTGCCAACAAACACCATAGAAGCAGATGCTGCCTTCTCTTCCTTGCCACGAGCAAAAGATCCGGATGCCATATAATCCTTCATGATCTGCACGCCATCTTTATCACGGAACTTGATACCAGCAACCTCATCAAAGGCTACACAATCCCACATCCCAACCAGACCAACTGTTTTGCTGCCCATATTATAGAACAGATTGGCAACCGTAGTCTGACCACCTGATACCAGTATGCTGTTTGGTGAAATCTCCTTGTATAGATGCGACTTGCCAGTGCTGCGCGGACCAAGCTCGCACATATTAAAATTGTTTTCTACCAATGGCAGCATACGTGCCAGCAAAAGCCATTTTTCGCGTTCTGTCAACGCGTCAGGCTCCATACCTGTAGAACGCAGCATCACATCCAGCCATTCCTCTTGTGAAAAAGCCTTTCTGCCTGCCTTCAATTCTTCAATATCAATATGCGGCATCTGAATCGGCGTCAGCTTTGCAATCTGAATCGGATTTACACTTCGATAATCCTCATCGTCAAACTCATAGTTTAGCTGAATGATACACCAAATACCACCGCAAAGCAGTCTATCGAATTTAGCAGGATAATCCTCCTCAATAGGTACATCACGTAAACCCAAATTTGAGAACTCAGCAAAATAAGCATCTTTTTTGATATCAAGCTTTACCGTAATGCGATCAATCACTGTATAATTGCCACGCTGACGCAGCTGCGACAAAATCTTCTGCGCTTCATCCGGCCGTACAAAATTATCTGCCAAAATATGCTTAACGCTTTCAACGCCTTTTTCGATAAGCTCAGGATCATCAGAGCTGCAATATTGTCCCAGCAAAAATTCCAACACGTAAACCGGAACATTAGCTCCCTCTTTAATCTTTTTCGTCAAATCCTTGCGTACTATCTTGCCGGCAAAGTTCTGACGCAGCTTATCCTTTATAATCTCGCGGGTGTCTTGCGTATCCATTATCTCAACTCCACTCTAGAAATCAAACCCAAAGTTACCCATGAAAGGCATATCAATAATAAATTCCTGACGCAACCTTTCTATGTCTGTATCCGCATCCTTCATTACCAGATAATAAGAAGCGTGGCTGTCGTATTCCGTGTTAATGAAAGAAAATCTTGCTGTAACCATGCGCTGCGACACATCGCTGTCTGCGCTATCTGCAGTCAACAGGCATTCGTTAGAAACAGGCTTATTATTCCTATCAACAAAGCTAAGCTTATATGACGCAGCCTTCACTGTTTCGCTGACAGGCTCAGTCTGTACAAAAATAAGGTTAACGTCCTTGCTGGTAATTTTCTTTAGCAAGGTATGCAGCTTGATTTCTGCTTGCTTTGTTTCTACGTGACCTCTATCCATTTTCACGCAGAGCACCGGTACCACCATTTCCTGTGGCGACGATCCGCCATGCACATAGCTCGTGCCACCGCCAGCGGTTTTAAAAATCTGCGCTCCCCTTGGGTATGAAACATACCTGGCATCATCATTAGCAAGCACTGTTCCCAGGCTAATCGCACCAGCGCCATTTCCCTGCGGTGCCTCACCAATGACAAAACGATGATTTACCATAGCATTGTTTCCATTTACAGGTATCTTTTCATTTTCACTGACAACATGACGTTGATAGATGAAGCCATGGTCAGCCGTAACAATAAACTTCACGATGCTGGCGCTTACAGGTAACCTGCACAGCATAGTATAAAGCTCATCCACAGCCTCCTGACAAGCAACAAAGACTTCATCTTCTGTCTTAGCTGCATCGCCACGCGCATCAATCTGGTTATGATAAATATACACAACCTGCTTATTAGCAAAGGCACTGCGCAGCTCATCACGCTTCATCTTCTTCAATTCATCAAACTGCAGGCACAGGCTTGCAGAATTTGCCGCCTGCAAAAGCTTCTCACGCTCATCCAGACTAGCGCACCGGCGCCCATCCACCAGCACACGACAGCCTTCATCCATCGCCAGCTGTTCATGCGGCAAAAGCGCTGCCATTCCCAGCGCTGTATACGACGGTGGCAGAGCAAGCTGCACTTCCAGCTTTTCCTCCTTGCAGCGTTCCTCATGCTGCAGCTTCTGCTCAAGCTGCTTGGCAACCTCGTAACGTAAAGCGTCAGAAATGATCACTACGATGCGATCACGTTCATTTTTTATATAGCGGCTATAAAAATCACGCTGCAAAGGAGCTTGTTTTTGAGCTGCTGTCTGCACCGCGTCTTCGTTCCAAGCCGGTAATAGCTTTCCCAGATAAATATTACTATAAATATTCTCGATAAGCTGCTGCAGCTTGCCAAAGCCAGATGCGTTCTTCAAGCTGTCATAAGCAGTGTAGAATTGGCGATACCAATAGTCAACCTGCCAGTCCTCATGAAGATACTTCTCAAGAATATTATTGAAGCCCTGCTCCGGCTGATACCTTACGTTTCTTATCAGCTCATAAGCACTTGCACACAGGGCATATTGCGCTCTCGTTTTATCAGCAAAATGCATTTTACTGCGCAGCTCACAGATTTCCTTAATGCTTTTGCCATCTAAGCAGGCAGACAGATCCTCCAGCAGCAGATGCTCTACAAGCCATTGGATTATAACCTTATCACAGTCAATAAAAGCGTCAAGCTGTACCACAGCCTCTGCTCCCAAAGCTGTTAAGGCCGTTTCTGCCTGCAATTTGCCTGCCGCATAGCTTGCCAGCGCCGCATACCTGTCACGGCACTGCACGTTGTTCATGAAGCTATCCAGGAATACTACTACGCTGCCTTGCTTATTGCACATGAAAGGCTCCCAGCTGGCAGGAATTTTACCAGCAATGTATTTATCTGCATAGGTAACAAAGAGGGAAAGCAGCAGCTTGTCCAAGGCTTTATCTGTCAGCGCATAGCCAAAGCTGTCGCTGCATTGCTGCCAAAATGCTTCCTGCAGGTTATACTTCGTCATCTCCTCCAGATACGGATTGTTATCTTCATCCTCTACCAGCAGAATCTTGCTTAATACTTCCTCAAAGGATAATACGCGCGTTTTGCAGATGCAGCACAGAAGGGCAAGCTCTATCGTCTTTTCATCATAGCTGTCTACGCCCAGGCTATAGAAGCGTTCCACGCGTTCTTTGGCAGCAAAATATTTGCTGTACTTTTCTAAAACAGGCTTAAAGGCTTCGTCAATCCCCAGATCTGCGCAAATCAAAGAAATTCTGTCAGCATAGAAGCGTTTGGAGTACAGCAGGGTGTCCTCCAAGTGGTTGCAATACACCTCGGGTTTAGCAAAAGGCGCGTATAGCAGGTAATTACTCTGCGTATCCTCGCGCTCCAGAAGAACTTTAGTGCGGAACTGATTGGTTGGCGTCATATGATATATTTTTGCGTTTTTCAGCTGAAGGTTATCCACCTCGTCAGCAAAATCTGCCTTATCATCGTACCAAAACACTAGTCTGCGCCCTTCGCCTGCAAATTCGTTATTTAGTTTTTCTTCAATTTGGTTTAAATTTAATGAAGCCATGCACTCACCTTTATACACCTTTCAGGAAGATTATCTGTCACCCTATCTGTAGTTTTCTATTACCTTTTCTGCTGCCTGTTCTACTTTCTTTAATGTCGCAGAACGCACAAGCAACTCCTCATGAACAGAAAATTGTATAATAATATTCCCCATATACTGAGATACTGGAACATTGGCATTTTTGCAAGCACTGCAAATCCTTCGATACTACGCTGAAATATATTATAATGTAAATGTACCGTTTTTTATATGATAACTTTTATTGTTTTTATTACACCATTCTATAACTTTCAAAGACATTTCATTGTAAAATTCATTATTAGATTTGTATTCAGTAACACGCGAACTATAATTCATTTTCCCAAAAATTATCTTATCTACAAATTTTACCTCATTTAATATTTCATTAATATCCTGGGTTATTATATTTGGTGTAGGATACGGTTCTATACTAATCCAAGTTTTAAATCCTTGATTATGGAGATATTTAAGAGCATTTATTCTTTCCTTGTATGGTGCAGAATTAGGTTCCATTAAATTCCGAAATGATTCAGATAATGAAACAAGCGTAATACCATATTCATTCTTGTTTGAGCAATAGATCAGTTCTTTGGGTAACACGCCTTTTGTCAAAACCGAACAAGGTATTTCATAACTATTACACTTTTTAATGGCAGCAATACTTAAATCACTTATTTCATCATATCCGTACATAAACGGATCTGTAGTAAAACAAAGATGAAGCATTTGTATTTTTTCTTTAAAACGAGGTAATTCCTTATCTAATAATTCTAATGTATTCTCTACTATAGCTGGTTCACACCACTCTTCATAACTTTTTATTACGCCAAAACGTTTTTTCAATAAATAAGCATAACAAGGATATTTACAACCATGTGAACATCCTTGTATGTGATTCATTGTGTAATCACCATACTCTACTTTTGTCTTATAGATCAAACTTCTTCGCATAATAAATTTTTTTACTTTTTTCATTTCAACCATCTTATTGATACCGTTCGCCCTTTCCCCTCTGTCATAAATGTTGTTAATTTTCCAGTTTTAGTATAACTAGGATTTCTCAAAATTTCTATTTGATGATTTTTTTCAAATCTTTTTAGTGCATCATTTATTTTATTTAATGAACAAATTGGCCCATACTTTACATAAAAGCCAGCCTGCGCCTCCGATAACTTTTTGACATTAGAAGTTCCAGAAAAGTATTCATATGCAAATTTATTAATAATCTGATCATCTATTGTATTATTTTCGTAGTCTTCGTCAAATAATAGCATTTGTCCACCATTCTGTATTTCTCTCATGGCCTCCCATCTCTTGCAAATATTATTAGCCATAAGTATACATCCTTCAGGATGATTAGTGACATGAACTAATCGGTATTTAGGATGCTGACCTTGTTTTATTCTAATAGGCATATTTAATACATACTTATATTGTCTAGACATATTTTTACAATATTCTTCCATAAAACGTTCTTCAGCTTTATATCCATTAATAAATCCTCTTTTCATTTCTTGAATAATTGGCTGCCAATAACTCCCTCCAGCAATTTCATTTAATTCATCTATTGATTTTGTTGAATTATCTAGCGTTGTAGTCTCATATTCTATTAAATCTTCAAATATAGATTCTTCTTTAAATTTTATATCAAATACCCTACATGCTTCTCTTATAAATCCGAAAGAATTCATATTTATTAATAATTCAATTGTATTAAAGTTCATTTGAGCAAAATAGTCAAACAAACTCCATTTTAGGCCTTTTATTCCATATGGATCTAAATATAAGAATACATTACAACCTTGCTTATTCAATAAAATATCACGAATATTATTTTCATATTTGCCTATACTGATATTTGCATAAGGATATCTTGCTATATTTTCCTTAAGTCTTTGAAAATGATTCAATTCTATAAAATAAGCATGAATATTTGGATTGGAGATTGTAGTAATATTTTTACATTGCTCAATTATATCTAATGCAATTATTGGAGAGCCAGCCTTGCCATCATCAAACATACCTTGACCTGCAAAACAATCAACATATATTATTGGTTTATTAGTGCAAAGAATTTTCGTTATGTATGGTTTTAAATAACATGCAAGCAAGTCATCTTTTACTTTAGACCAATCTTTTTTTTGTACAAAAAAGTCGTTATTTTTCTTTGACATATAAACACCTCCATAATTAAACAGACTCATTTGAGTTTATAAAAAGTTCTATAGTTAATATTTATTCTTCTTTATTTTTCCTCTACCTTTCTGAGCGGATACTCACCATACATTTCATTCCACTCTGCAATAGACAGCACATCAAAGCTTTCTATAAGCTTAACTTTATCTGACAAACTCGTCTGTAGCTGAAATGGCAGTTGTTTCATTATCTTATTGCGCAGCATTTTGCGTGTAACAGAACTTCCTTGAGGATATTCTAAAACCCAAACGTAGTGCCTTCTCTTAGTTTTTCCCAATAAATTCAAATAATGCAGAGTATCAAAATATTTTTCAGGTATATTATTGATTATTTTCTCAGCATTAGGATTAAAATTACTTCCGTGTTCTACTGCTCTGCCAATAGCTGCATTTTTGTATTCTAACAGCAGTATATTGTCTTCTTGCTCAATAATGAAATCTATATCCTTTAAGCCTACCTTATTCGCACGATAGATTTCATGTACAGCATCAGTTGCCCAAAGAGCTTTCGTACAATCTATCTGATAAACGCCATTTTCTTCCACAAACACCTTATTCATGCTTGCTCACTCCCATGTCGTAAATCTCATCAAGAAGTTTATCAAAGGAATTTATAATCGCATTGTTCTTTAAATCATCAAATGCTTCGCCACATTCATAACCAATGCCTTGCTCTGTTTTATACAAGGAATGGTAGAGCACTGTATCGCTGTCGTCCTTCAGCACTTCAAAATATTTGGCCAGCATATAATTATGCGTACTCAGGAAGATTTGTACACCTTCTTTTTGCAGACATAACAGCAAATGTGCAATCATAGAAATATAGGATGGATTCATATTAGCATCAGGCTCATCCCAAAATAATACGGTATGTTTATCGATAGCACCATTTTGGATAAGCTTCAGCACTAAAGCTAGTTTTCTAATCCCTTCTGCTAATAAATTGAACTCCATTTGTTTTCCCTTATTTTCAATGTAAAAGCTATCAGTCTGTTCATCATAAATTACTCGACCACCAATTATGTTCTCTAATCTAATCATGTCTAACAGCTTACCACCGTCCGCTTCAAAAACAACTCCATTTTCAGGCAAACGATTTATAACAATTTTGGCAGCATTGATTACATCGATATAAGTATCATCAAATTTAACGTTTCTCATCGCCACAGCAGCGCCTAAATTGTAGCAGTTAGAAAGAATCTCTTTGGCAGGAATAAAAATGGCATTAGATTTATTTAGCTTCTGCTCCCATTCTTCTTCATCATATACAGTAACATTCCATTTTTTATTATGCTTGCTAAAATGCAGTTGAGTGCTAACTTTTTCTTCCAGCCCTTGTTCTTCAGCAGAAATAACTATTTTAGCATCTTTAGCGTCTCTGTTAACTAGACGAGAAATTTGATAATTATCTGGCAGCATACAGTTAACCAGTTTTTGAGGGAATGAAATTTGTGGTTCTGCTGCTTTGCAGGCTGCATATAAAAGCTTCAGCAAATGTGTTTTACCAGTACCATTTTCACCAATAAAAATATTCACACCTTTACTAAACTCAATGTTCAACGTTTTAAAAACAGTAAAATTATTTAAGTACAAATAATCAATATACATGGTCCTGCTCCTTTCCCTATCAAATCTTCGCCAATATCGGCAGCAGCTTGCCGTCCTTTGCAGTCTGCACCTTGACGTAGTTCACCTTAACGCCATCGTCGAGATCAATAGCAATGCTTGCAAGAGCAATATGTCCCAACACAGCATCATAGTCACGACATTCATGCAGCTGCTTTTGCAGCTTCTCCTTGCGTTTGCCGGCCAGCGCCACTTCACGCCCGGCGCCATTATCCATGATATCCTGCATACGGTTGATTTCGCTTTCGTAGGTTTCTTCCATCTTGCCCAGATATTCTGCACGCACCTGGCCGGAGGTGTCGGCGTTATAGCGGTGCATATATATGAGAGCCTTAAAGCCGTTCTGCTTACCGCTGTCATAAAGCCAATAAATAGGACGCTTTTGATAAATCTTGCAGTGATCCTTGAAGAAGTCCTTCAGGAAGTAGTTGCGGATTTTCTGACGCGCCGTATCACCCGATGTGCCAAGTGCATCTGCGATGAAGCGCAGGTTTTCTTCCAGCGTCTCTGCGCCGTAAACAACCTTCAGCCAGGCAATCAGACGACCTATGATATCATCCTCAAAATAATCTTCATCAGTGATGGGGATTACGTTGTCTTCGTCCGGCTTAAAGGTTACATATTTGCTCTCGTCCCATTCGCCGCCTGCGTAAGCCAAGCCTTCTACATCCAGCGAATAGCGGCCAAACATGCAGCCCACGGCGTAAGAAAGCAGCGACTTGATATCGCGCTGCAAATCAGCCTTGCGCACGGTTACGTCCTTATCCTCCACCTCCGGAGTTAATTCATCCTGCAAGCCGTAAATGTTGATGAAGATGCGGTTGAGCTCTTCTTCGTTGGCTTTGAGCTGCGCAAAGCGAGCGTTGCACTCTGCCTCCCATTCGGCGTAAGCTTCGCTGATAGTGGATTTGTTGCGGAGCAGAGGGTGTTTGGTGAAATCCCAAGAGGTTTCGAAAAAATCCCAGTCGGATTTTGAGAGGGAGATGTTGTCATAAACCATCTGCTTTACCAAATCCTCTTTTTTTACGATGATAGGTAATGACGCTACATGACCCGTTTCGCAATTAAGTGTCGGAGATATTATTTTCAGGAACCTATTTACTACAACTGAATTACATAAACCTAATATATACATCAAATCATTTTTCAAATTTGGAAATAAACTTAATCCCCCAACATCAAACATTGTCCCAACAGGCTTGTATCTAAATGCTGTTGTTCCTGACGTAATTTTATTCCACGTCACTGATTCTCTAAATTGATATTTTAAGCTTCTAGGAACCAAATGACCATATGCTTTTATTTCTTCTCCATCATTACCATAATTTATAAGATACTCATTATTACCATACCATTTACGAAAATCTCCACCTTTATTATAAGGAAACCATTTCCCAACAGACTTAGGCAACGCAGCTACCGATTCATTGCTAAAATCTATTTTCCTATAATCTACTTCTGTCCAAAATCTCAAAAATCTATTGTTGTCACCAGTAGTAAAACCATTATTAGTACTTGCCATTTCATCAATTTTAGTATGCGTAAATGCTTGTATTACTTTCTCGCTCACCCAATACGCCACAGGTGCTCCTGGAATTTTAGCGAAATTCTCCTGTTTGGCAATGTACCCACCTTTTTCTTGTTCGAGAAAAAAGGCTTGTTCCTTATCATAAGCCTGCGAATATCTATTAGTTAAGTCTAAATATCTTCCACAGGCACAATTTTTTCTGTTACAGAAAACAAAAGCCACTGCTTGAGCAACCTTAGAATTAAGCTCAGGAAACGAATTATAACCAATTTGAACGAGATTAACAATCTGCTCCGATAATATATTTTTACGCATTGTTTCAAAGCTGCTCAAAAACATCCAGCCTTGCATAGTAATCATAGCTTGATAGCCATTTTCTTGCGTCATCTTATGGCACGCTTCCATAAACACAGCAAATAAATCAATCTTGCTGTCAGGATAATTCTGCTTCACATAAGCACTCAGCTTAGCGCCCATGCCGCCACTTCCCATATACGGCGGATTCGTCACCACAACCTCATACTTCTGCGCCAGCACCTCTCCCACAGCAACAAGCTCCTGCAGGCGCTGCTGTGTTGCTTCAATGCCAAAGCTGTCAAACAGGTTCATTTCGCCGCTGATATCAAATTCTGCAGCAAACTGATGCAGCAAGTCCCAATCATAGTCTGCTACGCTGATGATGCTGCCATATTCCTTGGCATCATGCAGCGTTGCAATCAGCTCCTGCATCTGGTTCAAGGCCACAGGCTTTGCCAGCTCATCTAATTGCGCACCAAAATAAGCCAAATGCTTCATGTTGATGCCGTTGCTTTCTGCAATCGCGTAAATGTGGCACTGCGGCTGCTTTTTCAATATAAACTTGTGATATTGACGCGCCTTCATAAGCACAGCGAAATAAGCCAGCTGGAAAGCTCGCTTGTCTATATCCAATCCATATAAGTTGTTCTCTAAAATCGACAGCGCCGCATCCTTATCCGTATAGCCCATCTGCGTATAAATCTGCATCAGCACATCAAAGGCATAGACGAGGATGTGTCCGCTGCCCATACAAGGATCGATAACTTTGATAGTTTCTGGTGAATAGTTGTTAGTGGTTAGTTCGTTAAGGTGCTTGCGAACATCTGCGTCCTGTTTCGCTTCCGGTAAATAATACTTCCAGCCAAAACGCTCCGCCAACTCCTTCTCTTTAGCAATTCGCTCCTCTTCACTATCCACTAAACTCTGACCACTATCCACTACTAACTGACCACTAATCACTAACCTACCCAGGCTGTTTTCCACCATATAACGTACAATCCAGTCCGGAGTAAACAACTGCGTTGCACTAGGAATACGCTCCTTGGTAATCTTCACATTTTTCTTAAGCAGTGCAAAGGTTTCGTTCTTTGGCTCCGTGTTGTAATATTGGTACAGCCAGCCGATAATTTCAACCTGACCAACAGGCTTGCCATCTTCATCAACTGCGTTCACATCAAAGTTATCTTCCGGAATGTCATGCACCAGCTTATAAATCAAGCCGTCCTGATCCGTATAGGAGATGTTTAAAAGCAGCTCAGTGTAGTCCTGCTCCGCTTCAAACAGCTGCGGCAGTACCTTGCTCAAATCATTGCACACCTTGACAAATAGTATATTAAACAGCTTGTCACCCTCGTTGTTCATCTGATGCTGGCTGATAAGCTCTTCTTCCGCACTCGTATAATCCAGCTTCGCATCAAAAGGATTTTGCACAATATCCGGCTCCTGACGGCCATCCACTGCGCTCAGCACACGGATTTTGCATGGCAGATAGTCATTAACCTCCATAAAGCGCACAGCAATAAAACGGTTGAACCACGTATAGGCAACCTCTTCGATTATGCTGTTATAGGCAGTCAGATAATCGCTCTCCTGCGCCTTTTTCTTGATAGCCTCTGCAAGGCTCAGGCGCTGCGCAATCTGCACGCCTCTGATAGCATAAGGCTCTCTCGTACCGATATCAAAATACTGCTCCTGCGTCGTGGACTGCGGCAAAGCGTCTGCAATCCCCTTTTCCGTAATCCCCAGCAGGCTTGCCTTGTATTTTATATCCTCGATGAACTTTGTTCTTGCCCAGATTGCATAATTTTTTATTGCTGTCTTATCCATGTGTTATCACCCTTTGTATATATTTTTTTAAGTGAAATCATATCTACATTATACCATATAAGGGATAGTCGCTCAAAAGTTCGTAAAGAAAAATGCTGCTTTTATAAAAGAATCTTCGGATTTTATAAAAAGAACTCCTGCCTCCACCAACGGAAGCAGGAGCTTTTCTGTTAGAATTTAATGTTGTAAATCAAACCTTCGCGCATATTTTCTTTTAATTGTCTCTTTAACTGCTCACAATACTTGTCTATGTCAGCCTCAGATTCAATATGCCATGATGTAGTATGTACAACATGCTTCAAGAATGTATTAACGACCTCTTTCTTCGGTTCAGGCAGCTTTGGAGTAGGATTAGGGTTAGGTGTTGGCTTAGGCGGTTCAGGTTTAGGCGCATATTTTTCATCCAGCTCATGCATTTCATTAAATAATCTTTCCTTCAACGCATCGGATTGATCGCCCAAGCTACGCAAGCGAGAAACATCATTACTGCTCTCAGCCTTATCCAAAAGTCTTTGGAATTCATTAGCGTAAAGAGCTTCTTTTACTTTTGCATACGGCTTGCCAGCAAGATGATCCATAACCTGACTCTTGTTATCTAGGATTGCTTTACGTACAGGTTCAGTTTTTTCTTCCAATATAACAAGATACTTATCATCAAACTTGCTGAGCAAATCAGGCAGCTGGCGAATCATACCATACGGAGCTTTAACGCTGACAATATTCTGCATCTGCGCAACAATGCTTTCTAATTCACTATCAACAATATACACCCTGCTGTCTTCATAAATCTTCAGCTTCTTCAAAGCATTTTCAAAAATTTTCCTCTGCTCGCCCTTAAAGAACTCTTTAATAGGAGCATAATCGCTGCCAAGCTCCTCCAGCTCATCTTCATTATCTGCAACATGATTAAAGAAATCCAGCGTATTATCTTGGCTGCTAAGCTTACACAAAACAGAAATACCGTCCTGTACGATATCCTTGCCCGGATATTTAGCCTTGTCATAATACTCGCTCTTCAGCTCACGGAAACGGCTTAATAATCTTTTTGTTTCCTGTTGGATTTCACTCATGATCCTATCAGCATCGTCAGAAATAACTGTATAGCCAAACAGCTCCTTCGCCACATCCTTTGCCGTCTTCAGCTTGCTCTTCGGCACAACAGGCTTCAGGTCAATCATAACCTTTTCCACGAAGCCTTTCTTCGTCAGCAGCTCCGTAATCTGTTCTGCAGTATGGTTCAGCAAAGTTACATTCTGCTGCTGGTAGTAAATTCCTAAGTCACCATCCTTAAACAGCTTGGCAACTATCCACTCAACGTCATCATTGATAAAACCATAAGGCGCCTTAGTAAAGTAATCCTTAATTGTCTTCAAGGAAATCTTGTTATGCATCCTTGTATTATTTTCGATATACCTTTTCGCATCATCCAGTGCCAGATGATTCGGAATAGCAGCCTCACCCAGAGCTATAGTTCCCTGTTTATCGTTGCGCAGCATACCAAGAACATTAGCAGCTCCCATCGCTGTATCAATATATTTCAGCTTGAAATACACTGTATCCACCAGCTTACCAAAAGCCTCATTTATACGCACAGTAATATCCTTACTGCTAATCTGCGCCTTGGAGCCGTTAACATAGATATCAGCATCACGCAGGCTTTCCTGCAGATACAGGCGTGCATTATCCATGCGCTCACGCAGCTCACGTGACTTAGCTTCTTTTATTGTAGCAAAACGATCACCCCTGCCTAAGGGATTATGCTGCAAATACTTTTCTATTTTTAAATAACGATTAATTTCCGAAATACAAGAGCCAAAGGCCGGCAATACTACTAACACCTGCTTGCCTTCACCAGACATAGCATTCAGTGTATGCTCATCATAATCCGTAAAATACGGAGTCAGAATATGCACGCCGATATCATAGTTCTGATTATTTTTATGCGGTCTGTTGTCAACCAACTGATTAAACCAGAAGGTATAGCGACCATTAAAGGCATTATATTTATATTTGGCCTCAGCATACAGATCATTAAAAATCAAATCAGAAATCTTATGCTGAATCTCTCCTGTTTCAACGTTCTGCCTTTCAATCTCGCGACCTATTTCCTGCTCTTCCTCTGTCAGGAAAACGTAGTTACCGCTATGCTCCTGCACCAGGGTTTCTTTAACAAGGACCTTCAAAGCAGCTTCTACACGCTGCTGCAGCTCATAAGTATCTTCATCAACATCATCTACCATCAGACTGGTAATATTAGGAATAGTAGTTGCCTGAAACTCTTTAACGTACTTAACAAGAAACAGCACCTTGAGCACGTTTACAGCAAAACAATCTGCTTCGCCAGCAGGATTAATATTCTTATTATCTAAGGCCTGAGAAATTACACGGCTGTGCACTGAATCAAGGAAGTTTTCCAATGCATCGTAAAACATATAGAAAGGAACCAAAGCACCATCATTTTTATTCTGCAAGCGTTCTGCAGCCTTCTTGAACAGCGCCAGCATAGAGCGCTCGCCCTCAGATAAATGCTTACCGGACGCACCATGAGTACGGATAGAGTTCAGAACCTTACCCAAAAGATTAAACTGATACGGGATAAAGGGATAGATTTCAGCAAAGTTCTCTCTGCTTTCATAAAGCTTCATCTCCGGTGTTTTGTCAAATTTAATCTTGTTCTTTATGCTTACCTTTTTTTCATCATAAAGCAGGCGCAATGTCTGCTCTGCAGGTTCCGTTTTATCCAGCAGACGCTTTTTGATAACCTCATCTACGTTGGCGGAAGACAAGGACAGACGAGTATCGAAGCGACCTTGAATCTTAGAAAAGTCCGTACCCTTACGCGCTGTCATCTCCATAATAGAGTCAACATCCTGCTGACTGGTAACAATTACCCAGGCACGTCCCCGACATTCCTTGCCCAATTCCTCACGCATCGTCTGCAGGTTGAGCATCATTTGCGAGTCATCGCCAATATACTGCCCTACTTCATCGACACAAAAGATAATATGCTGATTATTGCCCATCTTATCGCACCATGCTCGTACCATGCGTGCAAAATCTTCGATGCTTATCTGATAGGGAGTAAGCATAATCTGCTTGCACAAGGCTGTAGCCGCATCCATTGACATATTCTGATAATGAATATCAACCAATGCCTGCGCCACATGCATCAGCTCATAGTTAAATCTATGTCTGTATTCCTTCCAGGCATGACCGCTGACAGCAAAAAAAGCATCTTCAAAAGCTGCATAACAGCCATCCTCTGTCAAAGCCCTTTCCAAGTCGGCAATCGCCGGACGAGCACCATAAAAGCCCAGCATATCATTAAAGACCTTGAGGAAAACATTAACAATAGCATCCTTACTCTGCTTGGAGGTTTGCTCACTTTTCGAGTCAATGTTAAAAAGAATAACCTTTGTCGGCGTGTCAACAGCAAGCTGTATATCAGCCATCACCATAGCATCCTGAATCTTATTGTCTTCTTTAAAGTAATCTAAGGTTCTCTTGCCGGAGACCAGCTTGTTTTCCAGAAGATAGGATAGCATTTTCAGAAAGTGCGATTTACCACTGCCAAAAAAGCCGGAAATCCAAACACCATTTTTTCTCGTTTTACCGATAATGCCCTGCTTGTAATTCTCATAGAATTCCTTGAAATGGCGTTGCAGCTCACGCGTAACAACGTATTCTTCCAGCTCATTCTTCTCGTCATTCAAACCATCCTCGCCAACAACTATAACACCTTGAATATTACGGTCAATAGGCTTGCGGAACATATCTTTAATCAACATATCTTTTAGTACCCCCTTGCTTACCTAACCAAACGGAAAGCCCTATAATAATTATCATCCTTAAGTTCATCGAACAGTCGTAACTCTTGTTCATCGTACACACCTGGGAAAAACAGAATTACAGGAACCTTGCGAAAGGCCATACTAAGGTTATTTAAAATCTTATGCGATCGCAAAAGAGGATAAACCTTCCCAATTCCAGTTAGCAGCACAATAGCATTATCTGGCGTATGCTCCTGAACATGCTTAATAAACCAATTATCTCGCTCATTAAACTGCAGTAGTTCAAACACTGAATCTATTACAACATGCATACCTGCAGATTCTTCCAGCATGTAAGTTGCTTCAAGATAGCCTTCTTTTTGAAGCGTATCAATTATGTAGTCGTAAATATCATACTCCACAAGTTGATATTCGCGATAGCTTTGCTTACTGCGCTTTACCAAACGCTTAACAACCTCGCGCACCGCCAGCTCCTTGCTGGCAGGATAATCAAATACCCAATAGTTAACCTCGTTCGCCCTGCCATCACGCAGCCAGAAAGATTGATTCTCCATAATCTTTTCAAGCTCATCAACTCGTTGCTCAAATGTTTTTTTCATATCATTCACCTGTCAGCGCTACCAAAATTGGCTGCAAATCATGCTCACGCAACCATGCAACAATATCGGCTGAGATGATAGGAACAATAATTTTTCTTGATCCAGCATTGCCCTCTGTAATTCCAGCATTATATAAATATTGCTTGTAGGTGCTTAGCAAACGCTTTCTTGTTGCCTCCGTTAAATTAGCAACCTTATCGCTTTGTATCTGCTTGTCATCCCAAAATTTTCTGGCATCGCTATCACCGTACTCATTTAATCCTAATGCCAGTTTTACACGAATAATATCATTAACAAAATCGAAAAACAGAGTATCTGTACACATACAAGCTATCAGACAAAGTAGCTTCTGCCCCACAACATCACTACACACAAACAGTGGTACAAACGAAGGATCTAAAGCCTCAATACGCTTTGCTACATTACTCATAATCAGCTTTGCTCTTTCCGGTGATGACGCAGCAAAAATATTAGTTTCTTGGTTCAGCTTCTTAATCTCGGCAAGGCTTGCTCCATCAGCAAGCATAAAAACCGCCTTGCGGAACTCCTGGAACCAAAAGCTAAACTTTACCGCCCCGGCACTATATGGATTACGTTGCATTTTTTATACCTCAATTCGTTTGCTATTTTAAGACTTGATATAATTATATCACAAAATGCTGGTAAATTTGAAATTTAGATACAGGTATACAATCTAAAAAGCTTTTTATAATCAAAAAACTCCCGACACACCTAAGTGCATCGGGAGTCAGGATTGCAGACGAATCAACAATCTATTGTGCTACTAGCGTAGCAGCAAGATTATTTAACTTCTACAGTTGCGCCAGCAGCTTCCAGTTTCTCTTTCAGAGCGTCAGCGTCAGCTTTGGAGATTTTTTCTTTGATAGCTTTCGGAGCGCCGTCAACCAGCTCTTTAGCTTCTTTCAGGCCCAAGCCAGTAGCTTCGCGAACAGCTTTGATTACGCCGATTTTAGAAGCGCCAGCGGAAGTCAG
>UMAA01003197.1_pt1 | contig 20093 bp, 19 predicted proteins | sample 1963611 | NCBI WGS metagenome assembly UMAA01 (sample SAMEA4835906, study PRJEB28245) | human gut metagenome | biome: gut microbiome; material: fecal sample | place: Denmark | collected 2008 | reverse complement strand
GACGCGGCATATGCCGCGTCTCTATCGCTTTATAACCTATATCCGAGTAAAATCCCAACCGTGAAGGTTCGATCATGGGCAATGAAGTCTTTATTAGGCTTTATAAAACTCGGAAGATAACTGACGTTTAGTCCCAACAAATAACGATCGAAATTATAATTAACGCCGGTCTCACATTTTAATCCGACAATAATCCGGTTCACGGCAGGAGCTGTCTGCTCGGGAAACAAAGAATCCATATCGCCTAAAGAAATATGACGCTTCACATTTACATCAACACGAGGTCCGACGCCTGCGTAGAAATTCCAACCACTATCCGAAAGAGTCTTTACTCGAAAAGTAGTATTCAAGGTGATATAATCAAACATGTATTTCATATTCCTCTTCAGCATATTGAGTCCCGGATCTGTAGCCTCATAGAAATCAAAACTTCCACCTTTACGTAAGTAACCCACATTACTTGACAATGCATACCAACCCTGATCCAAACAATCCAATCCTATAGACATTTGATACGATGACAAAGACTTATCAAAAAGGTCCTCACCTTCATTCACCAAAGAAGAGAAAGCCATACCATTCTCTATTTTCAGAACCTGCGCCTTCATCATTATAGGCAAACACAAAATAAGACAAACCAACCATGCACAACTTTTGATCTTCATAACTTACCGTATTTAGTTTACTACAAAAACGCCTGAAGAACGAAATTCGTATAAATACAATAAATTGGTAATTACAACGTATTCTTAAGGATACGCTTAAATACAACATCTCTGAGATTACGGGCGATCGGGATTTGATAGGATTCGATACGTAATCTATTCCCTTCTACCAAATCGACACGATCCGCATTAATTATATACGATTTATGCGTTTGGAGAAATTGATCATCGGGTAGGGATTCCCCGATCCGCTTCAAGGTTGAATGGGTCAATACTCTACCGGAAGTAGTATAGATACTAACATAATTTTCCAACGCCTCTACAAATAAGATATCTCTTAGGTAGATCTTACGCATTTGCTTCTCGCTTTTCACGAAGAACGAGGCATCCGCATCCGGCGTATTCTCCCGAGCCAACAGGTCGTGCACCTTATTCACGCCTTTTAAGAAACGCTCAAAGGAAATAGGCTTCAGCAAATAATCCACGACATCCAGCTCATACCCTTTCAAGGCATATTGCTCATAAGCGGAAGTAACGATCACTTTGGGAGGCTGGTTTAAGGTCGCCAATAAATCCAAACCGGAAAGATAAGGCATCTCGATATCTAACAAAAGTAAATCCGGCTGCTGAGTTTTCAACAGGGTATTTAATTGGATAGCGTCCTCACATACACCGGTCAAGGAGAGAAAATCCACTCGCTCCACATACGATTGCAATCCTTTACGGGCCATCGGCTCATCATCTGTTATCACGCAGGTTATTGTCATATATCTTCTATTTCAATCATTAATTCCGCTACGAACTCAGTCTCTTCTTTCCGGGTTTCCAAACGGTGCTTATTGGGATACAACAAAGATAATCGGCGGCGTAAATTTACCAGACCGATGCCTTTACGTTGCCGTTTATCCACCGATTTACGCAACGCTTCGTCCTCCGCTGAAAGCTCGGGGATGGAGTTTCGTATAAACAAACTGATCCGGTTATTTTCCCATTTCATGATAATATCCAATTGATAATCGCCACCTACGTATTTAAAAGCGTTCTCTACCAACGGGAGGAAGAGTAACGGATAAATATTCAGTTCATTCAATTCGGGCGGAAACTCTACACGCAACCGCAGGCGTTCACTCATACGAAGCTTACGCAAAGCTATATAAGTTTTCAAATAATCAATTTCTTGTAGGATACTGACCTTCTGATTACCGCCATACAGTTGGTAACGCAAGAGTTCGGATATCATCTCTAACGTGCGACGAGGCGCCTTGTTACTTTCATCAATCTGGAAATAAACGGTATTGAGCGCATTAAACAAGAAGTGAGGATGATATTGGGATTTCAAGAACTTCAATTCCGTCTGTAATTGATCATTCTTGATCTTTTCCAGTTGGATACGCTGCTCGGCGTAATCTTTATCCAATACTTGAGCTCGCTGAACATTATAGACCATAAACGCAAACAAACACCCTATCACGTTCGCGATTATTATATCGTCCATATGGAAAGCATCACCGGTAAATATACGGGTTATTGCCAACGTAGCATTCACACCCAATATAATCAATAAGAAAGGCATTCCATACGATCTCCAAACAAATTTCCATCTATTCGGTTCTTTCGCTCTTCGGCTCTTCTCGATCTGCCATCTGAAATAAATAAAAAACAAATAAGAGACAAAAGCAAGGATCACGATTTCTAAGATACTATTCCCCAAGGACTGTGTCCAATAGTGTCCTTCTTTCGTATAATCCGTTACCCAGCGGATACAAGAATACAAAGAGACCGCAAAAATCATGGCATATACCCACTTATATATCTTTTTCATAAACCATTTGTCTAGAGGTTTCACAAATTTATTCTTTTACTTTCATCTACACTATGCTTCCGGCGAGATTCTTTCACCTCCAAACCACGATTTATACGATAGGTCAATGAAATACCGACTACCGTCCGGTTCATCCGCTCTTTTATAAAAGCGTGCTGGGTGGGAGTCATCACGCTCATTCTCGATACATTCGAATGGAAAATATCCCGTGCGAATAACTGGATCGTTCCCCGACCTTTCCATATCTTCTTCTGGATACCGGCATTTATTTGCCATAACGGATAGATCGTAGCTTGTCCCGCCGCCATTTTCCCATTATAGAAACCGATAAGTTCAGCGCTCCAAGTCCGGGCAAAGTTAAACTGATTCGAGATCCCGATATTCGGTGTCCATCTCTTATTCACCTTTACTTGATAATTCTCCGGTAAACGATACCGGTTATAGATCAAGGATGCGCTGACGTTCACGTTCCAAAATGAGGTTAGCGGTAATTGGGAGGTACTGAGCCGGGGACCTACGCTGACGCGGGAAGAGAGATTTTCCGGTGAGACATAAACGACATAGTTCCCTTGATCCAAATAGCTCTTGATAATTACATCCTTCGTATAATTGAAAGCAAGCCCCACCCGGAATAAATCGCCATGTATATAGGCCAGTTCCAGATTATCGGATAATTCCGGGCGTAATAAGGTGTTACCTTTATCATACGTATACTCATCGTGGATATATACAAACGGATTCAGGTCCCGGTAATTCGGACGGACAATCCGTTTGCCATAAGTAAGCGACAGACTATTCCCATTCCTCAAGGCATACTGAACAGAAAGCGTTGGGAATAAATGTGTATAATGATTGGTAAAGGAGGAGTCTCTTTGATAAGCGTTACCCGACTGTTCGCCCTCTATACGGGTATTCTCCAGACGAAGACCTGCCTCCAGACTTACCGAAGAGAATTTGGCGTCAAGCTGTATATAGCCTGCGTTTATATTCTCGTCATACTGAAAATCACAACTCAAGTCATGGTCCGACTGCCAAGAGTCGCCTTGTAGCCGATTATAATCAGCGTTATTATTGATAGAGACGAAAGAGGTCTTGGCGCCCGCATGGAACGTGAAGGATTTCGAGAAAGGCCACACCAGATTCGCTTGTCCGGAGTATAAATGGATTCCTCCATCCATATCCCCAAACAAGGTATCTTGGCTATTCAAATATTGGTCTTCCTCGTATCGATAACGCAAGTAATCCATAGAGGCATCCAAGACCCCACCATCAGAGTTAAAGGTATGTGTTAAACTTAAAACAGCCGTAAAATTATCCTGTGAACGATTCTGATCGTTCAAGGTGCGAAGCGAACCTCCGGTTTGCGGAGATCGCTTAGGAATGGATGAGTTCATATCTCCCTCAACCTTGTTACCCGCCAGATTACCATCCGTCGAAAACCCGATCGTAGTCTTATCCGACATTTGATAATCGATCCCGAAACGATAATAGTTTGATGTATTCTTCCAAGTTCGATAGGAAGATTGCGTCATCTGCCCGGTCTCCCCTTCCGGCCGCCAACCTTCCAGATAGTTTCTCTCCACATACAGATCATCGTAATCATTCTTCCGGGAATAGGAATAAGAGAGATAGAAGTTGAGCTTATTCGTTCGCAGATTCAGGGTAGTAGAAGCGAAACCCTCTCCATATTTACCTTGGTCATAACTACCGTTTACCGAAAGGTTCATTCCCCTTCGCAATATCTTCTTCGTACGTATATCGATAATACCGGAGTTTCCACTAGCGTCGTAACGTGCCGAGGGATGCGTAATCAAATCAATCTTATCCGTAATGGAGGCAGGAGTCGATTTTAAGAGGTTGACAAGATCTTGCCCCGATAAATAGGTCGGCTTACCATCCATCAAGATATTCGCTCCGTTTTGACCATTCAAGAAAATAGTGCCATCATTTTGTATCACGACTCCCGGCAAACTGGTCAACACGTCGTAGACATTCCCTTGGCTTTGGGTGATAGAGGCATCCAGCCTATAAGTCATCTTCCCCGATTTCATCTCTACCGTAGGGAGCTTAGCCATTATCACCACCTCCTGTAACTTCTGGTCCGCTATCGTATCGACCTGTCCCCAACCACAAAAAGGGGTAATTATCAATAGAACTATTATAAAAAGATTCCTGCTCATGTCGTTTTTATATCAAAATTACATCAGCAGGAATATCCAATCAAATTATTGTGACCAACGGAAGTATCCGGGGGATGAAAGGTAAAATCTCCTACTTTTGCCTTCTGAAGTGAATAACTTGCGGCTTGTCGAGTGAATAACTAACGAGTATACCCAGTGAATAACTAACGGCTTTGGAAGTGATTAGTTATTCACTTCTAAAGGCTTTTTCTAGCTGTTGATCAAGCAAAATTCTCATTTCCATAAGGTCATCCACGAAGAGACTTTTCTGTCTTTTTGAGTAGTATTAGAGCTTTTCCATGACCTCTCATTTTCACAGGAATCACAAGATAAAGGAAGGGAGATAACAATAAACAGTGCTTTTCCAATGAAAAAGACCGTTTTCGATACACATTAGGCGACAAAAGCCTACACATACGGTCGCATTAAGCAACGCCAGTAGTGCCATTGGGCATTATAAGCAGTCGCAAATAGGATTGTAAGTAGTCGTGAATGAGCATTCTTACCTCCTTATAGCCCTATCGTAACACCGTTTTTCCCTCCTTTTGCTCCATCGGATATGAATTACGATGAATTATTTTCGCTAGAACAAAAGGCTATTTTTCGGCATTGCTCTATCAATGAACCGATTGCTGATTTATTTTTTCAAATTCAAGCACAAGACGTACCTTAGCCCGGAAAAACCGATTCTCCGAGACTTCCGATTACAAATTGTCAATCCTAACAGATTGTCATATCCTTCGATCGTCTTTCTCGAAATCTCTCAAAGATGATTATCAATTCAATAAAAAAACGTATTTTTGTCACATACAATCTATAAACAACCCAAGATATGGAAGTGACAGTCAAGAAAGTAGAAATTACCTTACCGGAGGTAGACATGGCCTTGCTCAAAGAACTGGCCAAGAAATTCGGTTGGAATATCGGCAGGAAGAAGTCCGGTATAGAGAAGGGACTGGAGGATATCAAGGCCGGAAGAACACACAAAGCGAAAAACGCAGAAGATATGTTTCAACAAATCCTTGGTTGACCCATGTACCGATTGGAATACACCACGAATTTTAAGAAAGATCTTAAAACGTGTAAGAAAAGGGGATTAGAACTTCATCTACTTCAAAGGGTTATCGATATTCTTCAAGAAACCGGTACGCTCCCCAACCAATATCGCCCCCATAAACTAAGCGGTAAATTTGAGGGCCTATGGGAATGCCATATTAAAAGCGACTGGCTCTTAATATGGCAACAAAACGATACCGAACTGGTCTTGATCATGACCGATACTGGTACGCATGCCGACTTGTATTAAGTCATCAGCGGTTATGCTTGATCAGATTCATAAACTCCTCGCGCGTCTTAGCTTGTTGGAAAAAGCCTGTGAAATCAGAGGTAGTCGTCAAGGAATTTTGTTTCTCCACGCCACGCATCTGCATACACATATGCTGCGCCTCGATCACGACCATCACGCCCAACGGGTCCAAGGTCCTCTGGATGCAATCCTTGATCTGCATCGTCATACGCTCCTGTATCTGGAGGCGGCGGGCGAAGATATCCACTACCCTAGGGATCTTGCTTAAGCCCGTAATATATTTCTTGGGGATATAAGCCACGTGGGCCTTGCCAAAGAAAGGCAACATATGATGCTCACAAAGGGAGAAGAAATCGATATCTTTCACGATAACCATCTGTTTGTAATCCTCTTCCTGAAACATGGCGGAACGGAGTACCGCCTCCGGATCCTCATGGTATCCCTTGGTTAAAAACTGCATCGCTTTCGCTACACGTTCCGGCGTTTTAAGCAGACCCTCACGCTCCACGTCCTCACCCAGCAAACCCAATACTTCCTTATAATGGCCGGCCAAAGCTTCCCGGGCACATAGCGTCTCTTCGTTTACTTCTGACATCATCTTTAATTTAGGGGAATTTTTATCTCTTCTCGTACGATATACATTTCCTTTCCGTATTTCGGGAAAGCGCCCATCAACAGGCGCATCATATGATAAGCCTCCTCATGTGAGCGGAAATCCCCTACACGCAATTTCCAGAACGGGGCGTTGTAAGTGACATAGGTCGGGACCTCGGGAAAAAGCTCCTTGATCTCCTTCTCCTTACGAAAAGCCTCGTCTTTCGAGACCCGTTGGTTGTTACCGGAAAATACCTGCGTACGATACCCTTGTACCTTCAAGAAGGTAAGGCTATCTGTCGTCTCCACGTTCGCTCCACGCATACGCTCACCCACCATCTCGCAGATAGCGGCGGATTGATTGATAACGACCTCGCCTTTTCCCAAACCGGATCTCTGCAACGCATCGAATATGGTCGAACGCTCACCTTCCAACGCCGTCTGAGCGAATAAAGATGAAGTACCGGCCATCAAAAAGGCAAATAGCAATAAGATACAAGGAATTCTTTTCATAGATAGAATATTAAAAAGAGTATCTTTCCCCATTCATTGAGGGGAAAGATACCTTCTTATTATGAATTAATTAAAAAGCCTCGATAATCGGCATGAATTTGTCAACGGCCAAAGAAGCGCCACCGATCAAACCACCGTCTACGTTCGGTTTAGCGAACAATTCCTTAGCGTTACCGGCGTTACAGCTACCACCGTAAAGGATCGTGCAGTTATCAGCTACCTCATTGCCATATTTAGCGGCCAAAGTAGCGCGGATGTGAGCGTGGATCTCCTCAGCTTGCTCAGCGGAAGCAGTCTTACCCGTGCCGATAGCCCATACCGGCTCGTAAGCCAAGATGATCTTACCGAAATCCTCAGCGGAAAGGTCGAACAAAGAACCAGCGATCTGAGCGTCTACTACCTCGAAGTGCTTACCGGCTTCTCTCTCTTCCAAAACCTCACCGATGCAGAAGATCGGAGTCAAACCGTTAGCCAAAGCCAACTCAACCTTCGTCTTCAAGATTTCCGGAGTCTCATGATAATAAGCACGTCTCTCAGAGTGGCCTAAGATCACATATTTCGCACCAGTAGAAGCTACCATAGCGGCAGAAACCTCACCTGTATAAGCACCTTTTTCCTTGTCAGCGCAGTTCTCAGCGGCAACACCGATCTTGTTTGTATCGATAGCGGCAGCAACGCTTGCCAAGTGAGTGAACGGAGTACCGATGATCACATCGCAATTCGGAGTCTTACCCTTCAAAGCCTCGTCCAAACCTTTAGCCAAAGCAAGACCTTCAGCAAGAGTAGTGTTCATTTTCCAGTTTCCTGCAACAATATTCTTTCTCATAACTTAATAATTTAAATATGTAATACAAATAAATCTCTATTCAGATTCTTTTCCTTTCCGGCGACGGCGATTGCGCAAGGCATCGTATCCCCAAACCAGCAACAAAGGTACGGTAAAACTTAATAGGTTGGTTATTAGCCGGGCATCTTCTTTCGCTTTCCAGTCGGTATTTCCTTCCAGATAGCCGTTTACGATCGTTTTCAGGTCTTCTTCCTGTGGAATATCGTTGTAATGCCACTTCATCAAGATCGTACCTTTCTTCAGCAAGACCAATCCCGGGTTGGAGCGGATGATCGTTTTCAAAAGGACATCATCGGCCATAAGAAACGGATACTCGGCACCGGTATTATCACTCCATGTAGCGATAGCCTCGGCGGAAGAACCCGTCACGCAATAAAAGCCCAAACCGTTCTCCAAGGCGTAATCGTATACATTGTTGATCTCGTCAATACGCTCATCATCCGCATTCTCCAGACGGGGGGCGATCAAAAGAAAGAGACCTTTCGGGTCGTTCAGCAACTCATCAGTCACGTCTGCGTCATTCTCATTATAAATATGAAATGTGGTAACGGGGGGAACGTATCCTTGTTTGATCAGCTTGGTCTTTGAATCCACGAAAGTCCACGTGCTATCATCGGCCGGAGCGTTCTCCAAAGAAAATTCTTTCTGTACGCCATCCCTCTCGTAAATAAAAGAATACGCATATTCATCCTCGGGCGCACCTTCCGGTATCGACATCAAGGCAGGGATATTCGCACCCAACTTATAGGGACGGAAATCCAAGATCGGCAAATGATTATAATTCCGGTAAGCGAAACCGATAGCGAAGACATATGACCACAAAGCCACGAACCAGTAGACATGGTAGGTATAGCCTTGTAAAAGCCGCTGATTATGGATGAACACGTAAATAGCGGCGGCCAAAAGTACGACATTCTTATAGAAGGTCTGCCAATTACTGATCACCAAGGCATCCCCGAAGCAACCGCAATCCGATACGGGATTGAAGATCGCCAGATACAGCGTCAGCGGCGTCATGAAAGACATCATCAGCAAGGTCAAGAAGGTCGTATACCGCCGGTACACCCCTAATAGCATACAGACACCCAGCATGAATTCCAGAGCGGACAAGTTGAAGGAGATCAATACCGTAAAAGGTTGCAGCTTATCCAGCCCAAAGGAAGTCAGATAGTCGCCAATCTTAATGGCTCCTCCCATGGGATCGACAGCCTTCACCGTCCCGGAGAAGATAAAGACTACTCCCAGTAACAGGCGGCAGACCTCTGCGATCACTTTCTTTACGGTTTCCTTATATTCCATGTAGCTCACTCCTCACCAAACTCCAGCTTGATCAAACCGAAGAGGGCATAATTAATCATATCCATGTAGTTGGCGTCCACTCCCTCAGAAACGAGCGTCTTGCCTCCATGACTCTCGATTTGCTTAGTCCGATAAATCTTCATCAAAATAAGATCCGTATACGAGCTGATACGCATGCTGCGCCACGCCTCATCATAATCATGATTCTTGGCGTACATCAGTTCCTTCGTCTCCGCAATGTATTTATCGTATAATTCCAAGGCTTTCTCTATCGTGATATCGGTCGTATCCGCAAATCCCAACGCCAATTGGACCAAGCCGATCACACCATAATTAACGATAGCGATAAACTCCGGACGGATTCCCTCGTCCACCATGCTCGTCCCCTTGATCTCCAAGCTACGGATACGGTTCGCCTTGATAAATATCTGATCGGTAACCGACTGGGGGCGCATGATCCTCCACGACGGCCCGTAATCTTTCAACTTCTTCTCGAACAACTCCCGGCACAGGGAGATCACTTGCTCGAATTGTTCCTTTGTATTTGGCATACTATCCTAGATTATACCCGCGAATATAGGAAAAAAGACGTAGATGTTCTCGAAAATTCAAGACAACAAAAGCTAATAAGATAAATGAAAAGAGGTTACAACAAAAAGGAGCCACTTTATAAGCGGCTCCTTTTCGTTTCCTTACATCTTATATATCGTTATGAACAGCGTAATGAGCGTCCTAAACGCAACACGGTAGTCTTTGTGATACCGTTCAATTCGCAGAGTTTACTAACAGAAGTACCGTATCTTTTAGCGATAGCGCCAAGCGTATCACCGGATTTAATACGATGATAAACCGAAGTAGCCTCCACATCATTCATTGTATTCGTGTCTTCTCCTAAAGAAGCGGTAGCGGAAGAACTTGCCTGTACCGTGATTTTCTTAGAAGATACGGAAGCAGTCGATTTCTTTTGAGTTTGAGCTTTTGGAGTCGCTTTAGCCGCGGTTTCCACACCGGCACTACAACGAATGGACTGGCCGATACGCAGCATGGAAGTACCTTTCAATCCATTTAAGCGGCAAAGCTCATTCACAGTTGTACCATACATACGAGCGATCTTGCCTAATGTGTCACCGGATTTTACACGATGATAAACCATTTGCTCATTTGAGGATGTATAAATATTACTCTTGCGTCCATTGATCTTTACATTATGAAATACATATTGATCTTGGTGAGGCGCACAACTCTCGAAATCAATAATATCGGCAGGATTAAGAGCCTGACCTAAGAAACGAGTCTCGAAATGCAAGTGAGAACCGGTAGAACGTCCTGTATTCCCCCCCAAGGCGATCGGGTCTCCCGCATGAACGATATCATTTACACCAACCAAAAATTTAGATAAATGGCCATATACAGTCTCCAAACCATTCGGATGACGAACCACTAAATAATAGCCATACCCTCTGCGCTCGAAATTCTTAATACGTACCTTACCATCGAAAGCCGCACGGATTGTATCACCGATCTGTACCTTTAAATCAACCCCTTTATGCATCCGACGCCGGCGAGGGCCATACTTAGAGGTAACCCGGATCATCGTATCGATCGGCAAAACAAACGCCGAACAATCAATCACGCAAGAATCCGGCATATCTACCTTTTTACCCCGGAAAGGATTCACCCATTCATTTGTCCATTCGCCATATAATTCATCGGCAGGGAACATCAAGTTCTCTCTCGCCTCCAACTCCGCTTTTTCATTAATCTCCGCAAGCTCCTTCAAAGCCATATCTTTCTTAAAGCCAACACGGTCAGCCATTAACTCAGATACACGCTTGTCCATAAGTTTGTGGGTTGGATGATTGGGAGTCTCCGGAGTTTCCGGTTTCACCGGGTTCTCCGCATTAGCAGTCGATACCATCACAGCGGCACAACAAATGAATAGAAATGTCCTTATACTCATTTTTTGATAACTTTCATTCTTATAATTCAGGATAAAACGGCAATACCCGACATCTCTGCCTGATTGTCAACTTGTCAAAGTTCGGAAATTTGAATAAGCCGACAAAATTGATTAACGAAAAATTTCTGCAATGACTTTGAATAAAAGCAAAACAAGCGAATAAACAAGCTAAATATCAAAGACTTACAGAACAATATGTTTCACAACATATTAGCTAATCATTCCCCAATTTATCTTCCTTGTGAACAGAGTTTTGAGCCTTTCGCTCAATATCCGGTGCTGTTCGGACAATAATTCGGGGTCTTCGTCAAGAACTCCTTGAGCGATATCCCGCGCATACTGAAGTATTTGTCCATCGGCCGCCAAGTCCGCTATTTTAAGGTCTATCCCCTCGCCACTTTGTCGGGTACCTTCCAAATCTCCATGTCCCCGGAGACGGAGATCCGCCTCAGCGATCTCAAAGCCATTCGTACTGTTCACCATAATCTCCAATCGCTTACGAGTATCATTACTTAGTTTATAGGATGAGACCAAGATACAATAGGATTGTTCAGCACCACGTCCTACCCGGCCACGAAGCTGATGAAGTTGAGAGAGGCCGAAACGTTCAGCACTCTCGATCACCATGACGGATGCGTTCGGCACGTTCACGCCAACCTCTATAACCGTAGTAGCCATCAAGATTTGCGCCTCGCCGGAGATAAACTTCTGCATCTCGGTATCCTTATCCGCCGCTTTCATACGGCCATGTACCATACATACCTTATATTCAGGGAAAACCTCCTTGAACGTCTCAAAACCGGCCTCCAAGTCTTTATAATCCAGTTTCTCATTTCCTTCAATCAACGGATATACCACATAAACCTGACGCCCCTTTTGTATCTCTTTCCGAAGGAACTCATACAATTGCGCCTTTTTATTATCATAGCGATGAAGCGTTTGTATCGGTTTACGTCCCGGAGGTAACTCATCGATCACCGATACATCCAGATCCCCATACAAAGTCATCGCCAAAGTACGGGGAATCGGGGTAGCCGTCATCACCAACACATGCGGCACGATCGCATTCTTCGTCCAAAGGCGTGAGCGTTGCTCCACACCAAAACGGTGCTGCTCATCGATAATCGCTAATCCCAACGAAGAGAAAACCACTGTCTCCTCAATCAACGCATGCGTCCCGATCACGATCTGGATCTCACCGCTGGCAATAGCCGGTAATATCTTATCCCGCTCTTTCTTCTTGGTAGATCCGGTCAAAAGAGCGACCTTAACGTCCATATCTTTCAGGAATCCCATGATCGTCGCATAATGCTGGGTTGCCAATATCTCGGTAGGAGCCATCATACAAGCTTGGCAATGATTATCTATCGCCAATAGCATAGACAATAAGCCTACCAAAGTCTTGCCACTCCCCACATCACCTTGCAGCAGGCGATTCATCTGCCGCCCGCTACCCATATCGATCCGGATCTCACGGACTACCCGTTTCTGGGCGTTCGTCAACTCAAAAGGAAGATACTCTTTATAGAACGTATTGAAATAATGGCCGACCGTAGGGAAAACGATCCCTTTTAGCTTCAGTTTCCGAACGCTAGCGGTACGTAATATATTTAATTGTATGAAGAAAAGCTCGTCAAACTTCAAACGTAACTGGGCGTCACGCAACTTAGCGGCAGATTCCGGGAAATGGATATTCCGCATTGCCTCTGTCATAGACATCATATGGATCCGTTTCAATACGTCGGGGGAAAGCGTCTCTGGAAGTTCCCAGTTCAGCCAGCTTAACAACGTATATTGCAGGTTCTGGATCGCCCGGGAATTCAAGAAAGATTTCTTCATTTTCTCCGAGGTATTATAGAAAGGAGTCAAGCCATTCGCCACTTGATCAGCTTGCTCCATTGAGTCGATATCCGGATGCGGTATGTTATAGGTATGCCCGAACTCCGTAGGCTTTCCGAAAACTATATACTCGGTATTGGGACGATACTTATCTGTCACATAATTCAAGCCCTTGAACCAGACCAAATCGATCGTGCCCGTACCATCCGAGAACTTACCGACCAGCCGTTTACTCCGCCCCTCGCCTAGCGTATCGAAATAGAGAATCTGGCCTTTCAACTGGATATAAGGCATATTCCCACTGATCTCAGCTACTTTATAAAACCGGCTGCGATCTATATATTTATAAGGAAAATAAAAGAGCAAGTCCTCATACGACGATATCCCCGCTTCCTTTTGCAGGATATCCGCCTTCTTGGGTCCTACTCCCGGCAAATACGTCATCGATCGTTTATCAAGGTCCAGCATAACATCTATGAGTTTTTAGGGTTTACCGGGCAAACATCGCTTCCGCTATTAACAAATCAAAGGGCGTGGTAATCTTGATATTCTCACGATCACCGGGAACCGTATCAATCGCATGCCCCATCGCCTCCACCACGGAAGCGTCGTCCGTAAATAAAGACGAATAAGGTTGCTCATAGGCTTTTGTCAATAATTCCAAATGGAAGACTTGCGGGGTTTGTACAGCCATATAGCGGGAACGGTCCACCGGATGGCTCCCTTTTTCATCTGTCTCACGCAGGGAATCAATCATCGGAACAACCGGGATAACGGCTCCCGTGACAGCCGCTTTATCAAAGCAGGCCTCAACAACCTCCGGAGAGACGAAAGGACGAACGCCATCGTGCACAGCGACCAAACTCAGACCGCTATCCTCCTCCCCCTTCCGACGCCTCTCCGCCAAAAGCCAATCCAACCCATTCTTAACCGAGAAGAAGCGAGTATCTCCCCCTTTCACGATCGCATGCGGGACCTTGCAGCCGATTTCCTTGCAAAGCATATTCCAATACGGCTGATGATCCTCCGGAAGCACAAGGATTATACGTGCGGAAGCATCCCAACGATGAAAAGCCTCTAACGTATGCATCAAAAGAGGTTTCCCCCGCATAGGAATAAACTGCTTCGGCAGATCTCCACCCATACGAAGCCCTTTCCCCCCGGCAACGATCAAGACGTACTTATCCATCAATCCAATTCCTCCAAAACTTTTTTAACTTCCTCATCCACTTTATACAGCTTCTCCTTGCAGAGCTTGATCAGACGGGTAGCTTCTTTTACCTTCTCGGACAGGATATCGACATCCAAGTCTCCATTCTCGATCTCAGCCACGATCTTACGAAGTTTCTCGATCGCCTCGTTATATGTTTCTTCTTTCTTCGCCATATTAATTATGTATTTATCGGACGGTTATAAAACCACCCTCTATGGTTTGATAATACTTTTTATTTCACCATCGATGAAGCGAGTCGTCAGTTCTTCGCCGGCTCGCAAATCAGAGGCATGTTTGATAATCTTGCCATCTTTCAAGGCTAAGCTATATCCCCTCTTCAATATATAATCAGGAGAAGCCATCTTGATAAACTGCTCCGTAAGCTGGATAAAACGCCCACTCTCGGAAAGTTTAGAGGTAATACCGTTCCGCAAGCGAAGTTCCGTATTCTCAAGCACCGACTGGCGGCGTGATAACAAACCCGATACCATCGCAGGTAAACGGCTCGCTATCGTTTGCAGTCCCGAACGATTCCGCTCGATCCGGCTTGTCACGATAGAAGGGAAACGGGTCGCTACCAATTGTAAATAGTTTTTCTGTCGGGATAGAATATCCATAGCCAATAAACTCACGTCTTGACGCAAACTCTCCAACTCCTCACCAACGCTATCCATTCGGGAAATAAGGAACTCGGCGACAGCGGTCGGTGTCTTCATCCGGGTATGCGCTACCAAATCTACAACCGTATCATCCCGTTCGTGCCCGATACCCGTGATAATCGGTAAAGGGAATTGAGCGCAATTCGCCGCCAACAGATAAGAATCGAAGCTATTCAAGTCCGAGGTAGCCCCACCCCCACGGATAATCACGACCACATCAAAAAGATCTTGATGTTGATAAATCCGGTCTAAAGCCGCTATTACAGAAGCCTCCGTCCGTTCTCCCTGCATCAAGGCGGGGAATAATTTGGTATAGAACGGATAACCTCCTTTATTCCGTGTCAACTGATTCATAAAATCCTCGTAGCCGGCAGCCGTCGGAGAAGTAATGATAGCGATTCTCCTAGGAAGTAGCGGAAAAGGCAATTCCTTATTCAGTGTAAAGACCCCTTCCTCCTGCAATTGGCGGATAATCTCCATACGCTTACGCACCATATCACCTAACGTATAAGCCGGATCTATATCAAGCACCGTAAGACTCAATCCATACAACTCGTGGAACTCAACAGACACCTTCACCAACACTTTCAAGCCGGAAGCGAACATCTGACCGGTCTCCATCTCGAAATAAGGTTTCAACATACGAAACGTCTTCGCCCAGATAGACCCTCGTACCTTGGCCACCAATTGCCCGGTCTGCACATTCTTCTCCACAAACTCCAGATAACAATGTCCGGAAGAAGTATTCACCCGCACATCGCTCATCTCCGCACGCACCCAGCAAGTCTCCGGGAAAGCCCTCGACAACGCACCCCGTATACGAGTATTCAGCTCTAACAAAGATAGAGCCTCTTTCTCACCCGATAAGTTATTTAGATTCGGCCGCATATTTACGCTCTTGTTTATAAGCTTTGTACACATCCGGGATGCCATATCCCAACTCAGCGTCCGGTTGCTCAAACTTACTGCCGAAACGCTGCAAAAGAGAGATTATATCCTTATTCGTCAGACTGGGAAACGCTTGCCATAGACAAACACCCAACCCCGCTAAGATCGGCGTAGCGAAAGAGGTACCGTTCGCGTAACGGATATTCCCCGTAGGATCTATCACGCAACAGCCCGTACCCAAGGCAACCACATCCGGCTTCACCCGGTAATCCGCCGTAAAGCCAACAGAACTGAAATTACTTTTCTTCTTACGATCCGTGATAGCGCCCACTGTCAATATATCCGGGGCATCCGCTGGAAAGGTTATCTTTCCCCAGCTACCGCCCCCCTCGTTGCCGGCGCTACTAAACAACAAGATCCCTTTTGATGAAGCCATCTTAGCGGCACGACTGATCAAGGAAGTCCTCCCGTCCAATTGATCTTGATGATAGTTCAGGGCCTCTACATCAAAAGAGAAATACCCCAACGAAGAAGAGACCACATCCACTCCCACGCTATCGGCAAATTCCATAGCTGCCGTCCAATAATCCTCCTCGATGGGAAACTCCGAACGGCTATCCTCGCTCTTTATCAGCCAATATTCGGCTTGGGGAGCCGTACCGACCATCAAGCCCGGCGCATCAGCGGCCAAGCAAGATAAGACCTTCGTCCCATGATCATCCCCGATGAAAACGCTTCGGCCGGGGAAAACCACGTTATGCGTTCCTAATAACCGCAAGGAATCAAATACGCTGATCCGATCCACGTTCATGAAACCGGCATCGACCACGGCCACACGCATACCCTTACCCTTAAAGCCCGCCTCATGCAATTTGATACCGTTCAGCATCTTGATCTGCTCCTCGGCATAACCGTAAGGCGATTTCTCCGGTTTATCTATTGGCATAAACCGTGTCGTATCATTCTCCTCCCTAGGAATATCGATTTCCTCGTCACCTTTCCAGACCCATTTCACGGAATCCACGATCGGGAGGCGCAAGAGACGCTCAGCGACCAAGCTATCCGGACTGGACACCACGACCGTAGAGAACCATTTGCTCTCCAGCACCGGTTTTCCTCCATTGGCGGACAAGGTATCCAGATAAGCTTGAGCGATCGGCAAATCCGATTCCGACACCGATATACCTTGCCGGTTCCGTCGCTCAACAGACTCCTTGGAAAGATATTCCTCCGGGTTATCCAGCGTATAACCGGAATCCCCTTTATCTTTCAAATACACCCGAAAACGAAAACTTTCCCCCGCATGTACTCCCAAAGAAAACAAACTGAATACGAAAACGAATATTCCTATATATTTACTCATAGAACCTCACACAATTACGAATTACAAAGATAGATGATACCGCCGAATAAACAAAAAAGCCCGGCACTGGAATAGGCCGGGCTCATGTATAATTCTTCGTCTTATTCATTGATATTACAGATAGGGATCTCACGTTTAACACTTTGGCGTAAAGAAATCAAGGTCTCTGTAGCCGTAACACCCGGTATCTCTTGAATCTTGGAGTTCAAAAGCTCCATCAAGTGCTCGTTATCACGGGCATACAGCTTGATCAGCATCGTATACGGACCCGTAGTGAAATGGCATTCTACCACTTCGGGTATTTTCTCGAATTCCGGGACAACATCCTTGTACATAGATCCACGCTCCAATTTCACGCCGATATAGGTACATGTATTATACCCCAATATTTTAGGATTGATGTGATACCCTGAGCCAACGATCACATTCATATCAATCATGCGTTGAACCCGTTGATGAATAGCTGCACGAGATACACCGCACTCCTCGGCAACATCTTTAAAAGGAATCCTAGCATTCTTTGAAATAATGTTCAATATCTGCCGGTCCAGTTTGTCTATCTTCTCCATTTTAAATTCGCTTTATTATATGCATTCAGATTTAATGTATCAAAAGTATATAATAAATTTGAATCATATATCATTCTGAAAGAAAAAAGTAATCAATAAATAATAAAAGCGGGCAAAAAATGCTTTTTAGCATAATTTGCCCGCCTATTATCTTACAAACGTTCCGTTTCTATTTCTTCGCTACTTATTCTTTTACGATGTCAAGCAACTCAACCTCGAACTTCAATACGCTGTTCGGTTTGATATCTTGTCCTGCGCCACGTTCGCCATAAGCCAACTCAGCCGGGATCCAGAAGATATATTTAGAACCGACCGGCATGATCTGCAAGCCCTCAGTCCAGCCCTTGATTACTTGGCCAACACCGAACTCAGCCGGCTCGCCACGATCCACGGAGCTATCAAACTTAGTACCGTCCAATAGAGTTCCGGTATAATGAACTTTTACCTTATCGGTAGCGGTCGGCTTCGCGCCTGTACCTTCTTTCTCTACCTTATATTGCAAGCCGCTCTCAGTCGTGATAACGCCTTCTTTTGTCTTATTCTCCGCCAAGAACTTATCGCCCTCTTCTTTTGTCTTCTTAGCCTCGCGAGCCTGAGCCTCTACGAAGTAAGTCTGCAAATATTGTTGAGCCTGTTGCGGATTCATCTTCATCGCAGAAGAATCCCCTTTGATAGCTTGGATAAAACCAGCGATCAAATCATCTACGTTAGCCTCACCACCCGGCAAAGTCTTTAAGTTTTCCTTATAACCGGCACCTGTGCTGATACCAATAGCGTAGCTTGCGCTATCGATAGAAGTCTTCAAGCTCGCGCTTTTGTGAGAATCACCGCAAGAGGTGAAAGATGCGCCCATTGCTACAATCACTGTAGCGACTAATACACTTAACTTTTTCATTTTTCTTTAACTCTTATATATTATTTTTCGATATCTAATAACTCAACGTCGAAGATCAACGTACTATTCGGCTCGATAGCCTCACCTGCCCCACGCTCGCCATAAGCAAGGTTAGACGGGATAAACAATCTCCATTTAGAACCGACCGGCATCAACTGCAAAGCCTCTACCCATCCCGGGATTACCTGTGAAACACCGAATACGGCGGGCTCGCCTCTCTGTACGGAGCTATCAAACACCTGACCGTTGATTAACGTACCGTGATAGTGGCATTTTACCTTATCGTTCGCCGTAGGTTTAGCGCCTGTACCATTCTTCAGCACCTCGTATTGCAAACCGCTAGGCAACTCTACCACACCAGCCTTATGCTTATTGATAGAAAGGAACTCCTCACCGGCTTTCTTATTGATCTCCAGTTTCTCTTGTTGAAGCTTCATGAAGTAATCATTGATCACTTGTTTTGCCTCATCATAACTAAGAGCAGGTTTTGCCTCTGTTAAGACGTCATTCAATCCCTGTACAAAATCTTCCACTTGAAGATCCTTGATGCCTGAGTTCTGGAAATTATTTCCGATACTTAAGCCAAGCGCATAACTTACTTTATCCATTCTTTTTTCTTGTTCAACTAATTATAAGCCACAAAAGTAATGCTTTTAATCGTATAACAGCATTTTGTAAGAACTTTTTATTTCATTCAAAGCTTTTTACGAAATAAAGTCGTAACTTCGTAACTATTAATATATACATCTATACATTAAACAAGTAACAGATGAAAAAGTTAGTCATACTTACCGGAGCGGGAATGAGCGCAGAGAGCGGTATCTCCACTTTCCGTGACTCGGACGGGTTATGGGAGAAATACCGGGTGGAAGATGTCGCCACGCCGGAAGGCTTCGCCGCCAACCCTAAATTGGTTCTCGACTTCTACAACCAGCGCAGAAGAGAGTTATTGAATACGAAACCTAACGCCGGTCACCTCGGGCTAGCCGCCTTGGAGAAAGATTTCGACGTACGGATCATTACCCAGAATATCGATAACTTACATGAACGCGCGGGTAGCAGCCACGTGATCCATCTGCATGGAGAGTTGATGAAGGCATGCTCCGTAAGGGATCTGGACACGACCTACGATCTATCGCCGGAGAACCCGGATATTCATCTGGGTGACAAGGACCCTCACGGAAATCAGCTACGTCCTTTCGTCGTATGGTTTGGAGAGGCGGTACCCATGATAGAGCCTTCCATCAAGCTGGTGGAAGATTGTGATATCTTCGTGATTATCGGCACCTCCTTAAACGTCTATCCCGCCGCCGGTTTGCTGAACTACGTGCGTCGGGGCCAGCCGATCTATTTGATCGACCCGAAAGATGTACGTACTTATCGCGACGACATCGAGCATATACAGGCCGGAGCCTCGGAAGGGGTCAAGAGGCTGACGAAGTTGCTTACGCAGAATTAAACAATTCATACACTCATTAGGT
>UMAA01020431.1_pt1 | contig 20828 bp, 18 predicted proteins | sample 1963611 | NCBI WGS metagenome assembly UMAA01 (sample SAMEA4835906, study PRJEB28245) | human gut metagenome | biome: gut microbiome; material: fecal sample | place: Denmark | collected 2008 | reverse complement strand
CATTATGCGAAATATGAATGATACAGCACACTAGATATTCTTGAACGCAAAATAGAGAGTACCTTGACATTTTTAGCCGGCTGCTTTGCGCCACTCTTACGTGCGCTTGCGTCGGCTTTGGTCTTGCAGCCGTTCTGAAAGGCGGTATTCATGTCAATACAACAGGCAGTTTCACCCTCGGCTTATGTATCCCTCATTAAAGGTAGAACCAATTGAACCGTCATTCATCACTTTTTCAACGATACCGACACGCTCTTCTGACTTCGTCCAGTACAGTATTACTTGTGTTCCACAAAAACGGGTATAGCCGACAAATCAGTAAATACAGTCGCAAAAGGCAAAGCCCCCGTACACAATCGTTTCAATATCTTTTTCATAAATTTAATGCTCATTTCATTTTGGGTAAAAAATAGACGCTCATTTCTGAACGCCTTACGTTGAAAAGGGATACTTTTTTCCAAGTCCCCCTCAAATTCAATATTTAATTGTTTGTGTTACCACACTCCCCACTCATTCCCACAAAGTTTCTCGTGATTTCAATCCACGCTCCCAAGAGGGGAGCGACAAGAGTGGTGGCGTGCAAGACCTATGACAGAAGATATTTCAATCCACGCTTCCACGAGGGGAGCGACAGAAATGATACGAGTCAGATTTTCGATTCACATGATTTCAATCCACGCTCCCACGAGGGGAGCGACCATCCTGATCCGCGCATACATACGCGCCATACAAATTTCAATCCACGCTCCCACGAGGGGAGCGACCATCCTGATTCGCGCATACATACGCGCCATACAAATTTCAATCCACGCTCCCACGAGGGGAGCGACCATCCTGATTCGCGCATACATACGCGCCATACAAATTTCAATCCACGCTCCCACGAGGGGAGCGACTACCAAGACCGCTTTTAGAATCCGGTCGAGTTCCATTTCAATCCACGCTCCCACGAGGGGAGCGACGCATCGCAGACAAGTCTATACAATCAGATTCCGAATTTCAATCCACGCTCCCACGAGGGGAGCGACTGCAACATTGACTAATTTTTTCTTTTATAATCAGTCAATCTTTTGTTAATTATACTAATTTTTTCCCAACATTACAAGACTATCACACAATCAATTTCATATTTAACCCAAATACGACATGTTTTTCGGTGCGAATCCCCCAGGAAATTTCTGTTTACCAGGTATTCGCACTCAACATTTTCTGTGTATATTTTCACTACATTTTTCTATTCTTACAGAACCCTCCGTATTATCTCTTATATGTCAGGCAAACAATCCCATGTGGCAAATTTTTCTCATTGTCTATGTATATTCCGTTAGAATACTCTTCTTGCTTCGCATCCAATAATATCGAATGAAGTAATCCTTTATAACCACCTAGTAAAATCACATTATCACACTTTAACACACAAGATAATCCTGTATTTATTTTTCTAAGTATATCCTTAAATCCTTCTGTACTATATTGTCTCTTTAAAACTTCCTGAAGATATGCCTGCATCTGTTTCATCTTTCTCCTGGTATCTTCATTTGCTGACTTTAAAATTGTCGAAAACTCCACATCATCTTTCAAATATAAACTCCCTTGCAAGTTTGCCCCTGCTTTTATCATTTCCACACCAACATTCTCAAAGAAAACTGAAAATTCCGCCGTAGCTTTTTCTTGAATATGCTGTGCTTTATATAAATTGCGAAGCACAATATCCGAATTCTTTACTTGTATATCATCTGCCATCAAAATATTTCGATTATTATCTTTCAGTAATGCACCTTTTACAGAACTCCCCGGAATATAATACTCTGCGTCCTTGGGATGATATTTTTTATATTCGCCATATTGGTAAAAAGGATAGATGCAATTTACCTCTTTTCCTTTGTTATTCGACACCTCAGATGCTGTTTCAAACTCATCTACATCTTTATATAAAGCCTGTCCGGATCTTGGCGACAAAATCAGACTTGATAATGTTTGCATTTCATATTTTATTTCTTTCATTTACTTTCCCCTTTTCCTAATATAACCGGATACAAAAAAGCATTTCCAAAAATAATATCCCTTTCTTGGTTAAATGGTGAGCGCACACACTTACCAGCCTGTTCCATTTTATCTTTCAATGCAATTATGCTTCCACTGTCAATAAAACTAATAAAATATTTACTGTCTTTTTTCCAGCCTCCCGGCATTGTAAATGGTCGGCGCTCAGAAGTAAATAACCTCAATGTAGATTTCCGAAAGTCAATTTTCTCAGGCAGTAACATCCCCAAGTTCAAATAGTAGTCCGATTCTTGAATCTCTATTTCCTCTATAGAAATAATCTTATACTTATTTAATCCTTGGGATGCTCTTTTCCCTAAAATAATAGATTCTTCACTCTGTATAAATTTCTCTATGACCTCTTTTACAGAAACCACGGATTCATCTCCCTGCAAATAAAAGCAGAATTCCGAAACGATATTCGTTCCCTTATTTTGTTTAACAACTTCTTCTATTGTTACAACTGGAACCGTATATAGCTTCGTTTCCAGTCCCTCAATTCCATAGAAAGTGCTTTCCACAGACGCTCTCTGTTGATAACTATCTAATACTTTCACATACGGAAATATTTTTTTACACTTTTCCGGATTTTTCAAGATTCTATTTAAATCATTCAGTTTTACAAAATCCCTTGCTTTTACTTCTGCCCGTTTCTCTTTTAAAGATTCCTGTTTTGATGTTTGTTCAGCCAGTCTGTCCACAATATAATCTTGAGGAACGGGAAAATAGTCTAACGGAAGTAAATTAGAAACTGCGATATGACTCTTTTTCTCAAAAACAGCGTTTACCAATGTTGTTGCTTCTTCCACACCACAAAATCTTGAAAGCGCTGTAATCAATGCTCCAAAAATCTTTTGAGAGTCCGGTAATTGCGTAATCCGTCCGACAGATTTTAATGTCACTTTATAATTCTTCACTGTCCTCTCTCCCATCTTCTAAAATCGATACATGAATTTTTCCATAACCACGGCTTTTTGAACCGCCAAGTCGATAAATACCATCATTAAACTTTTCCAAATTTTGAATCAAATATTTTTTACACTTTTGACATATTTCTTCATCAAAATGATAGAATTCAATTTCCCCATCAAATTCCATGCCTTTTCTGACTGCTTTGTAAGTTCTAGGGTTGGATTTTGGTTCTGTTCCACTACAATCAATGGATGTTTTTGCATCAATTGAAAAACATTTTTTCAAGTCACGGCACTCTTCCCGCAATCTCAAATCATTAAATAGCAATTTCGGTGTATTATTAAACTCTCTGATTCCAAAAAGATAACATGCCGATGCCGCATCTATTGCCTCAGTATAACGTTTTTCAATCCGTTCCTTCTCTTCTTGATAATCTCTTTGTCTTTCTTCCGAACATAACTTTTCAATCCACTTTTGGGCTTCCTGTTTTTCTGCTTCCAACATCTCTTCATACCACTGAGCAATCTCTTTTGCCACATCACTATCATCCGCCTGCACAATTGCACGAATTGCGCCTTTCCATGAAGATGCCGGAATACATGGAAATCCTTCCTCATCCACTGCCGTCCACTGATCAATTCCTCCGATTTCGAACGGTCTCGGATTTCCTCCTACGAACAGATTTGCCAGTGTCTTTACTCTTATTTTTATCGCATTTCCCATGTCAATGTTCCTCCTTCTCTTGTTCCACTTTACTCGTTTCCATAACCAATTCATTATATCGATAAAATAACATCAAAGAATCCACAAATTCAGGAGTCCAATTCTCTTCATTCGCAAGATCCTTAAATTTCTCCTTATCAAAATACAAGCGCCTTGGAAGTTTTTTCTTTTCTATCCTTGTATTATTTGCCTGCTGAATTTCCTTCTCTGTGAATGAATTACGCAATTCTATCATATTCGCTACTTTTTCTACTGGTATGGATTCCACATTTCTCAATCGATAAAACATTGACGTTTCCAGCACAAGGTATTGATATCCTTTTTTAACATTCTTTTTATCACTCTTTTCTAGTGACACTTCCTTTACAAAAATCTCTGTCAGTTCAGGATTTTTCCCATTCAAACATTTTTGATATAAATATGTCCTCGGTTTCTTAAATAAATATTTATATAACCTTTCTTCCCTTGGTTTCCATTCCTTCTTCGCTTTTTTCTTGAAAATACTGAAACGTACATCGCTAAACAAAATCATCAACCGCAAATATTTTTCAAAATGTTGTTTTCTTCCTGCAATATCCAATACTTTCTTTCCATCATACAATTGCTTTATCAAGTTATAATTCAGCCGAGTCTCCATTTCCCGGAGTTTCTTGTCAGAACATTCCAAATAATCCGGCAGTAAATGATACAAAACATGATTGATATAAGTTACATCATTCTCTCGCACCGCTTCATTTGAAATATCCTCCAATAGCGTATAAAAATAATTTGTCTTTCCGAGTATTTCACTGCATTTACCTTTATCATCTCTTATCTCATTCAAAAGTCGCAAATCTTCTAAAAATTCCTCCCAACTAGGAAACGGCTGCTTTTGAGAAAATTCTTCTTTCTTCTTATCTACACTGATAAATACCAGATCTCCAATAGAAATTTTCATTACTGAAGAACCTTTAAAGTGCCCTGAGATCTCTTTTGATTTTGCAGTCTTTAACTGATTTTCTGCCATTTGCATGTAATAACGAATCGGCTCTTTATTAAAGGTAATCGTCACTCCAATGCTTAGACTCAATGGTATCGAAATACCACTCGTTTGCAGCTTTTCATTAATTGTTTGCATCAATTTTTTGCATATGTTAATACCTGAAATCAAATCTTCTACGGCTACCGCAAAGAAAATATCATCTCCTGCAATATAAAACGGAAAAAGCCATCTCTGTTTCCGCTTTTGCTTATCGTTACTCGCCGCTTTATAAAGTCCTTCTAAAGAAACATGTTCGTTGAGAATTTCACTAACCTTTTGGTATGTATGATACTCTTTAATGTTCTTGAACATTGCCCCCATTCCATCCAAATCCGCTTTGATAACGGCAATCCGAAATCTTTTTCCTTCCGTATTTTTTTCAGTTTTCAGTGCATTTATATCCTCTGAAAATACGTCTAAGAATTCCTTTTCATAGCCCTTTTCTTTTGCTTCCAGCACTTGATTGCATTGAAACAGAATATCCTGATTTTTTTCTATAATGTATCCCCAGTTTTGGGTCTGTTTCAAAGCTGCCTTCGATTTCTCAATTGACTTAAGATTATTACAATTTCCAGAAGGAAAATAATACCAACGAAGTAATTTTTGTCCCTGAGATACTATGTAATATTCTCGAAATAACTCATTCAATCTGTTTTCCAGCTCGTTTTCCGGCAAATCACATTTAAAAATGTATACGCCCGAACATTTCAATAATATTTTTTTCTCAACATTCAAAAACTTCTTTTCAATCGACTCAAAAAAATCTTTCGAAATCTGATTAGAAGAATTTACAATTCCTTTTAAAGTAGCGTCTTCTGTCTGCTTTTCCTGCACATGCGAGCGGATTACTTCCGTCAAAAATGTCTGTACCTTTTCTACAGATAACGCAACAACTTGTTTTTTCATGTTATGATTCCCCTTCCTTTTTAGCCTCCTCGCCAATTTTCCCGTTAAACATCTCGGCATATGCGATATGTGGAAATAGCATTGGATTGTTAATCAGCATCAAGACTTGATTGAATTGGAAATTAAATGTCATTAAAGATAACTTTTCTTCTCCAAACTTCACTTCGTAATCATCCAACTTTTGGTCTTTTGCCTTTTGCAAAGAAACTGATTCTTGCTTTTCTTCTTCCTTAAGAGTTTTCTCTTCTTGTGCATGATTTAGTTCTGTATACCACTCATACAGATTTTCTGCTTTTGAAGACCATTCGATGTCTAATTTTTCTTCTCCCGCCCTTATAACCACATCAAAATCAACTATTTCTTGTAAATTCTTATATTCTTGATTTAAGCAACATAAAATACGTAACGGCCGAGTCGCAGTTTGTGTCGATACTGGTTCCTTCTCTCCACACACAATTCTATTAATAGTCCGAACAACGGATCTATTGGAAGTTTTTAATTGCTCTATACTATTTATCCAATTTTCCAACAACTTTTCATCCATAGAAGTGCTCTTGCATTCCACTACTGCCACCACTGCCTCAATCGGGATAAACTTAATTTCTCCATATCGGAAAACATACGGTGTATACATCTCATCAAAAATGGCTAAGTCAACCTCATTGGATACATTTCCCTTGGAATCAATGATAAAAACCGATTGTTCAATCACAAATTTTTTAGGTACAATTGACTCGAACATTTCTTCCCAAATCTTTTCCCTATAGCGTCCAATCGTACTTCCATGTGTTGTCTGAAAAAACAACTGGTTTACATAATTCTTTTCCATTTTCTTATAGTTCTCTTTGATTTTTTCAATTGTTTTCGAATCCATCACATCTACTCCTTTTCTCATTATCATATAAAATACACTTGAATATTTCCCATTCCAAATGTCGTATTACGCCCAATATGCAACACTTCTGCCGTCGCAAGCCACGGAACAAACGGCGTCAGTTCTCCCGCATATTCTAGTTCTCCAATCAAACCACTAAAATCCATTTTCCCATGCAACCGGTTGGAATAGCGCTCCAGAACCTCTAACTCTAATTCTTCTCTTACTGTCTGCACTTCTGCCGCGAGCATTTGAATATTTTTAACTTCATCATAATCTACCCATCCGCCATATCGTTCTACAATCATCACAATTCGCTTCGTAATATTTCGGATCAACGTCTCAAATGAAATATGCATTAACAATTTCCCACCTCGCCGAATTCGAAGTGGTGTCTGCAATTTCACAACTACTCCGGTAACAGTTTCTAACTTTAGACATGAGAGTTTCTTTGCATTTATTTCTGCCATAGAATACATTTTCGTCTGCCAGAGAACCCTTTGTTCCAAAATATTGATAATTCTAAATAAACGAAACGAGTATCTCTGCGCTCCCATTCCGAACTGTTCTGCTTTCTGTAATGCAGCTATCAATGCGGAAGCATATTGTATCGCATCTCCTAAAAGCAAAATCTCAAAATTTAATTCTTCGCCTTTTTTCACGAATAACTCTGTTCCACAAACTACTGGTGGAATTATGATATATGGCTTTACAATATCCTGCTTATCCTTACATTGCTTCCCGTTCTTATACAAAAATTTATAAACTTCTCGATTTGTTTTATATAATGCCTGTCCTAAAATTCCTCTTAATGTGGAACCAAGGTATTTCGGCAACTTTGCATCTTCCAACGCTAATAAAGAAATGTGAAGTGGTAAATACGTAATTTCAAATAATTCTCGTTCTTTCATAATATACCTCTTGCCCCCAATCCTTTCTTTTCATCTATATCGTAATCCACATGATTAATAGCACTAAGCCAAATTTTCTCCTTGTCTAATACTAATTGTACAAGTGCCACCGACACAACAACATGTTTCTTTTAAAATCCTATTAATTTACTTCTTTTCCTAATTCCTTATATCTAACAAACTTCTTTTTAAATTTTATAGCAACTCATCCAATAATTGTCCCAATATAATTATACTCTTGTTCCAACATTATTCCTACAAAAATAGGCAGCCACCACTCTGACTGCCTACCCGCTAATGAGATATTTGGTTTCGGGCATTACCCATGCCTCTCTACGGCCATAAATAGTATATGATTTATGCTATTTTAAAATTCAACTATTTTGTCATAAATTTCTTCCCAATTACTCGGAAGAATTCCCAATAAATATACATCTACCGGAGTTTCCTTAATCAATTTTTTAATATCATTCTTCATATTATCAACATCAGCAGTTGGAACCAATTTCTTTAATGCATAGATTCTCGAAAATAAGTCATTGTCTGCCTGTAATAAAGTTGTATCATCATTTGAGTCTAATAATACAACCGACGAAGTCATACCTACTAACATAGAATTATGAGCACAGTAATTTCTAAGATTTCTTACGGCATCCAACCATGTATCCGTAACTTCTGTATCTCTCTTTGCATAATCTGTTTTAGCAAAAGAATATGCTAAAATTGCTTTTCGAAAATCACCACGCAAGTAATTATACATCATCGTTACTGTTCCCAATTCAAAATAACTAAACGCAACCCACACTGGCAATTTATTATTTTGTCTATTTCCACCTTTTCTATATTCTTTCAATTCAGGATATTTTCGTACATCCTTGCGCAGTTTTTTCTCTTTATCAAGAATATCTTTATAGAAATAATTATTAAAAAACGCTATATTTTGCTTTCTTTTCTTCGCATCCTTTTCACCTTGTGAAGGAGTATATGACTGTTTATCCAAATAAAAAGTTCCACTATTCAGTTTTATTGAACAGGCATTAGATAATGCACTTTTAAAGCGTACCTCTGTCCTATTACAATAAAAATTCAATATTCTTCTAAGCTCCACATCGAACTTATACAAAGCAAATAATGCATCCTCTTTTGATTTGGCACCTGTCACACCAACTCTTGACAGCAAAAACTTTCCATATCTACTCGCACGAAAATAACCTACATACTCAAGAAACTCTCTCATTTTCTTACGCTGTCTAAACGAAACATATTTTTTCATTTGCATTACTTGTTCTTCAAGTGTTATTGGCGGTTCTATATTTGCCATCAAATCACCTCTTTTCGGTAAAAAAAAAGAATGGATATACCATTCTTAATCCCGCTAATAGGATATTTGGATTAGGGCATTACCCTTGCCTCCCTACGGCCTACTTAAACTTTAGCATCTCCTCTACAAAAAGTCAATTCTTTTTACAATTTTAACACATAAGTGTTACTGTCAAGTAATCGTTGGCACTTTTTTTCATACAGATTCTCTTTACACTGTCAGCATGAATGACAACATTTGCGACACACTACGTTTTATACGCGGTTCGTACATCTCTTATCCACCATTCGCGAAATCTCACCTTCAGATCAAACACTTCGCTTGGTGGCAGAAATTAGCACCAACCGCCTTACGAAAGCCTCGCAATTGTCACTTTATTCTTATCATTCTCTCTGACAGTTGTTTACTAAAATCCTGACATTGCAAACAGTTTCTTGCGTTCACCTATTATTTTACCCTCTAATCCTACCATGTGACCTATGGTAGGGTATTCGTATCCTTTTCCTACTTTTTTAGCCACTTCCTCTGCCATCAGAATTTCTTCCACGGTCTCTTCCTTGAATATGGCATGCTTTGACTTTTCTGTTACTTCGTATAACTTTCCACCGCATTTCTTTGCAAGAATCTTTGCCAGATGATTTTCCCGTTTACTCCAGCAGGTATGACTGTGCTTCATTCGTTTTGCAATCACGCTCCAGATGTGGTTTTCCATAGTTCCCATGTTTCTGTATTCCAATCCATCCGGATGTTCCGGTAAGTTTAATCCTTGTGACTGATACGCTATCAGACCTTCTCTATTATTGATATAATACTTTAACAATTCTTCTACGTCTTTGATCTCCGTTTCGTCTGACAGACTGTCTCTATATATCTTCAAATATTTAAACACCTCATCCCCGTGAAGGGAGCGACTAAACCTTTTTGAAACAATGCAACCATTAACAAAATTTCAATCCACGCTCCCCGTGAAGGGAGCGACGCTCTCTCAACCATCTTATCTGCCATTTTATTCAATTTCAATCCACGCTCCCCGTGAAGGGAGCGACTTGTTATTGTTTGATATTATTTTATATATACTTATTCCAATCCACGCTCCCCGTGAAGGGAGCGACTTGTTATTGTTTGATATTATTTTATATATACTTATTTCAATCCACGCTCCCCGTGAAGGGAGCGACTTGTTATTGTTTGATATTATTTTATATATACTTATTTCAATCCACGCTCCCCGTGAAGGGAGCGACAGCAATGTTGACTAATTTTTCTGTTACAATCGTTCAACTTTCTGCTAATTCTACTAATTTTTCTCTATAATTACAAGTCTATCACACTATCAATTTCATATTCAACCTAAATATGAACTATTTTTTGGTGCGAATCCCATAGAAAATCTATGTTTACTAGACATTCGCACTTAATATTCTCTCTATATTTTCGACAATTAAATTCTGTAGGATATTTAACAAGTATCCCTGAAATTAGTATTTAATTTGTTGTGTTCCCACACCCTATATCAACAACCACCGAAACATCAAAATAGTTTTTGAGGTGTTTATCGCGACTATTTTTCCCCTCTGGTGAAAACACGAAATGCTTCGCAAAGTGCCTAAAATTAAGGATTTCTACATAGCTCTTCGTTGTAGCAACACACAAGTCTCGACGTGCACGGTATTCGGGAACATATCCACCGCCCTGACTCTCTTCAACTCATACCCATTCTCACACAGATACTTCAGATCTCTTGCCAATGTCGCTGAATCGCAGCTCACATACACGATCCGTTCAGGCTGCATCTGTACCATCGTCTCAAGCAGCGTCTCATCGCATCCTTTTCGCGGTGGGTCCACAACGATCACATCTGCATAAGCCTTCTCACCACCATGCTCTTTTGCATAGTTTTCATAATACTGCGGAAGCACTTCTTCTGATTTCCCTACAAAAAATTGCGCGTTTTCAATACCATTCAACGCTGCATTTCTTTTTGCATCCTCTATTGCCTGCGGGATAATCTCCACGCCATACACCTGTTTTGCTTTCTGTGCGAGGAAGAGGGAAATCGTGCCGATTCCACAATATAAATCCCAGACAGTCTCATTTCCGTGAAGTCCTGCGTACTCCAAAGCCTGTCCATATAAATTTTCTGTCTGTACCGGGTTGACCTGATAAAATGAAAGCGGCGAAATCTGGTATTTTACATTGCCGATGTAATCGGTAATATACGCCTGTCCCCAAAGCACCTTTATCTCCCGCCCAAGAATCACATTCGTGCGCTCGCGGTTCACATTTAATGTGATACTTGTCATGCCCGGAATCTCACGCAAATTATCCACCAATTTTTCTGATTTTGGGAAGTTATCCCCATTTATGATGAGGCAGACCATGATTTCCCCAGTCCGAAATCCATAGCGGATCAGCACATGGCGAAGAAGTCCTTCTCCGGTAGTCTCGTCATATGTTGTAATGTGATGTATGTTCATGAAATCCACAATCATTTCCAAAATTTCTCTGTTCTGTTTTACGCCAAGAGCACACTCTGTGTTTGGAATAATCTGATGGGTCCGTCCTGCATAGAATCCTGTCACAATATGCCCTTGTTTGTCTGTTCCAAACGGAAACTGCGCCTTGTTACGATAATAGAACGGCTCTTCCATTCCGCAAATTGGCTCCATCACCTCATCTAATTCTTCTGGTGCAAATCCTCCAATTCGCTCCAGATTGCCACGCACCTTCTTTTCCTTGAACTCCAATTGCTTTTCATAAGAAAGTTCCTGAATCTGGCATCCACCACACTGCCTTGCAACCGGACATTTCGCCTCCACACGGTCACAAGACGGCTCCAACACCTGCATCAACCTCGCATAACCATAGTTCTTTTTCGCTTTCGTAATCTTCACTTCAGCCCTGTCCCCAATCAACGCATCTTTGACAAATAAAGTGTAGCCATCTACTTTTCCAATTCCCTCACCATTTACTCCAATATCCTCTATTTTCAACGTTATCAGCTCGTTTTTCTTCATATTTTCTCCCTTCAACTTCAATTTGGGGACGTAGTAAAATTGAATTTTACTACGTCCCCAAATAAATAAATTAAATACTACTCCGTCTTAAATTTGACTCAAACAACCGATTATATCCAAGCCAATCTTTATTTCCTTCTTTTTCTTTAAAGATCTCCGTCAATGTCTGCAATTTCGCATCTGTCGCATCTGCATAGTGCAATGCAACCGCCTCGGCAAGCGCCGGTTTTTTCGGAGAACCGTATTCCAGTTCGCCATGATGTGCAATTACACAATGTTTCAACTCGCTCGCAAGTTTCTCCGGAAATCCCTCAATCGTACGCACACCTTCGCCGATCATCTCAACACCGATCACAATGTGTCCCAGCAACTGCCCGTCGTCTGTATAATCATTCTCCGGAAATGTTGACAGCTCTTTTGTCTTCCCAATATCGTGGAAAATTGCTGCCGTATATAATAAATCCTTATTCAAAATCTCGTATGCGCTGACATAATACTCACACATTTTCAGGATGCTCAGCGTATGCTCCAAAAGTCCGCCTGCAAATCCATGATGCACGCTCTTTGCTGCCGAGTGATTTTTGAAACGTTTGATAAACGCCTCATCTTTTACAAAATAATATTCAAGCAATTGATGCAGGTATGTATTCTCTACTTTCCCAATATAAGATAACAGTTCTTCATACATGCCATCTACGCTTTTTTCTGTCGTCGGCATATAGTCTGCTGGATTGTACTCATCTTCATATGGTTTACGAAGCTGCTTGATGTTCAACTGTAAATTATTGTTATAACTGATTACCTCACCGAGCACTTCCACAAAATCCATCTCATCATAGTCAGCGATCCCACCTGAATTCGGATCCCAAATCTTCCCATCTAAAGTTCCTGTCTTATCCTGAAGCAGCAGATTATCATATGGTTTCCCATTTCTTGTCTCCGCTGTACGTTTTGTCTTGCACAAATAGATTCCTCTGATTGTCTCTCCCTCATGTAATGTATTAATAAATCTCATATCTTTCCTCTTTCTATTCTTTTATTCCGATTGTAACAGTAAAATGAATCTCCACATATTCTTCAGCACCTCGGCGCTGCCCTGTCAGCGTAACTTCCGTGCCCACATCCTGTGTGATCATGGTACTGTGATACCCAATGACAGACTCTATTTTCTTTTTATCTATATGAGTGATAATATCTCCATTCTGGATTCCCGCTTTCATTGCCGGTGAGTCCGCCTCCACCTCTGTCACGCAAAATCCTTCCGGAATATTCTGAGCTGTCGCGATATCCTCTGTAATCATCGTGCCAACTATTCCGATATACTGAACTTCTTTCGCATTCGACATCAGTTCAATCTCGCTCTTGATCGACGAAATTCCATACGCAGACAGCACACCTGTGTCTGCCCCCAAATCTGGTGCAATAATTCCGACAACGGCGCCATCAATATTAAACAATATTCCGCTGCTTTCTGCTGATTTGGGCATATCTGTCACAATCACTTTGTATTCTCCGTCCGCAAGCATAACGCTTTCCTGAACGGAACTTGCGATTCCAATTCCCATTCCATCACTATATCCAAACGGATTGCCAAGTGCGATTACCGTTTTCCCCTGACTCAGCACATTGGAATTTCCAAGTTCGGCGACCTTGATTCTGTCCCATGTTGTATCTTTTATCAGACTCCTGTCCACTCCGACAATCGCCATGCCAATATTTGCATCCTTCTTTTTCACTGTCGCCGTACACGTTGTATTATCTACAAATTTCACTTGCAATTCTGATACATCTGACAGCGCATCCATCTCTGTCAATATGAGGAGCTCCTGTCCGTTATCTGCAACAATCACTCCCGATACTTTATGATCAGCGCCCCTATCTTCCTCAAGTAAATTTCCATTTTCATGAACCGCACTCACTTCCACAACGCTCTTTTTCGCTTCCAGAGCAGTCTGCGTAAGAAGTGAATTCAATTCTTTGTACTTTTCGATCGTAAATTCTTCCTGCGTTGTCTGGATATCTTCTGATGGCGTATTCTGGGTATCTTCATCTTTCGGAATTTCTATCTTATCTGGATTCTTTTGAAATGTTGATTCTGCCCATGGTTTTAACGCAAAAAAACCAATGCTGGCAGCAACTCCAAAGAGAAGTCCTTTTCCAACCAACCAAGATATCTTATATAACACCTTTTTCCTGCTAAATGCTTCATCCTTGATTTTTTCTTGTAAAAAAGAATATTTCTCCGGCTCCTGATCTGGTCCGTGATCCGTTTCCATAGACATACTCATTTCTCCTTATTTCTAATCCTTTTTATAGTATACAATATTTCTTCTTTCCTTTGCAACTCAAATAGGTTAAAATATACTCAGGGTGAGAAAAATGAATCAAAAAACATTATTAAAATTAGAATATGACAAAATAATCAATCTTTTGGCAGATCAGGCATCTTCAGACAGCGGAAAAAGACGCTGCAAGACTTTGTTGCCTATGACTGACTTAGAAGAAATCAATACAGCAGAAGAACAGACTGCCGCCGCATTTACACGAATCGTGAAAAAAGGACGGCCTTCTTTTAGTGGATGTTACTCCGTGGAAGACTCTATGAAACGCCTTGAGATCGGCGCCGCTCTTAGCAGCGCAGAACTTCTTCGCATCTGCAAATTAGCAGAGACTGCGGGGCGTGCCAAATCTTACGGACGTCATGATACCGTGGACGAACTTGCCGACTGCCTCGACAGCTATTTCGAGCAGTTAACTCCGCTTACTCCACTTACAACCGAGATACGAAGATGCATTATCGAAGAAGATGAGATCAGTGATGATGCAAGCAGCAATTTAAAACATATCCGCAGAAGTATCGGAATGATCAACGATAAGGTACATTCCACGTTGACCTCCCTTGTCAATGGTTCTCTTCGTTCCTATTTACAAGATCCAATCATTACAATGCGGGGCGACCGTTACTGCCTGCCGGTGAAAGCGGAATACCGCAGTCAGGTAAGCGGAATGATTCACGATCAGTCTTCTACCGGTTCCACACTTTTTATTGAACCGATGGCTGTCGTAAAACTTAACAATGACTTAAAAGAACTTTACGGAAAGGAACAGGAGGAAATTCAGATTATTCTGGCAAGACTCAGTGTGGATGCTGCAGAATACATCGAAGAACTTCGAAGCAATTACACAATTCTCGGAGAACTGGATTTTATTTTTGCAAAAGGTGCTCTGGCACTTTCGATGAATGCAAGCCGTCCAATTTTTAACACAGACGGATATATTCATATCCGCGAAGGGCGCCATCCACTCTTGGACAAGAAAAAAGTCGTACCGATTACGATTATGCTCGGCAAGGAATTTGACCTCCTCATCGTAACCGGGCCGAACACGGGCGGTAAGACTGTTTCCTTAAAAACAGTCGGATTATTCACATTGATGGGGCAGGCAGGTTTGCATATTCCTGCACTTGACCGCTCCAAGCTTTCTGTATTCGAAAATGTATACGCCGATATCGGGGATGAGCAGAGTATTGAGCAGAGTCTCAGTACATTCTCTTCACACATGACGAATATCGTATCTTTCCTGCAGGATGTGGACGACCGTTCTCTTGTACTTTTTGATGAACTCGGTGCAGGAACCGATCCAACAGAAGGAGCCGCACTTGCAATTGCAATCCTTTCTTATTTGCATGAAAGAGGAATCCGAACAATGGCAACAACGCACTACAGTGAGTTAAAAGTATTTGCACTTTCCACTAAAGGTGTCGAAAATGCCTGCTGTGAATTTGATGTAGAGACGCTGCGTCCGACTTACCATTTATTGATTGGTATTCCGGGAAAAAGTAATGCGTTTGCCATTTCCAGCAAGCTTGGACTTCCAGATTACATTATTGAAAGTGCGAAAAGTCATCTGTCTGAACAAGACGAATCTTTTGAAGACTTACTTGCCGATTTAGAGACAAGCCGGCGCACAATCGAAAAGGAGCAGGCTGAGATTGCCTCTTATAAACGCGAGATTGAAAAGCTAAAACATAGTCTTGATGCCAAACAGGAGAAATTAACCGAACAAAAAGAACGTATTATAAAAGAAGCAAACGAAAAAGCCAATGCCATCCTGCGTGAAGCAAAAGAAGTTGCCGATGAGACGATGAAGCAGTTCCGAAAATTCGGAAAAGAAAATATCTCTGCAGCCGATATGGAACGAGAACGGGAACGTTTACGAAAAAAAATGGCAAAGACACAATCCGGCATGACATTGGAAAAGAAAAAACCAAAGAAACAGCACAAACCAAGCGATTTCAGATTAGGGGAGTCCGTGAAAGTTCTCAGCATGAATCTGACCGGAACGGTAAGCTCCCTCCCAGACGCCAAAGGAAATCTTTTTGTACAGATGGGAATCCTTCGTTCGCAAGTGAACATTTCGGATTTAGAGATCATCGAGGAACCGATGACCATCACAGCCAAACAGATGCGACGTACCTCCACCGGCAAGATGAAGATGAGCAAATCGCTTGCAGTAAGCCCGGAGATCAATCTCCTTGGAAAGACTGTGGATGAGGCTATCGCCGAACTGGATAAATATCTGGATGATGCATACATTGCACATGTGAGTCCTGTTCGTATCGTCCACGGAAAGGGAACCGGAGCGCTTCGCAACGGAATCCACAGCTACCTGAAACGCCAAAAACATGTGAAATCCTACCGTCTCGGCGCTTTTGGTGAAGGAGATGCCGGTGTTACAATCGTAGAATTCAAGTAGATGTTCACTCACAAATTTAAAGGAGAAAGCCAATGGTAACAAAACAAAAAATATTGATCGTTGATGATGATGAAAATATTGCAGAGTTGATTTCACTGTATCTTACAAAAGAATGCTTTGATACAATGATGGTACATGATGGCGAAGATGCACTGTCTGCATTCGATACCTATGCTCCGAATCTGATTCTATTAGATTTAATGCTTCCGGGAATTGACGGCTATCAGGTCTGTCGGGATATTCGCTCCAGATCCAACACTCCGATTATCATGCTCTCTGCAAAAGGAGAAGTATTTGACAAGGTACTTGGATTAGAACTGGGAGCAGATGATTATATCATCAAACCGTTTGACGCAAAAGAACTGATTGCACGGGTAAAAGCAGTTCTTCGAAGATATCAGCCTGGAAAATCTGATTCTGCTTCAGATGATAAAGGAAAATGTGTCTCATATCCTGGAATTACAATCAATCTGACAAATTACTCTGTCGTAGTTGACAATATACAGGTGGAGATGCCTCCAAAGGAATTGGAACTATTATATTTTCTGGCATCTTCTCCAAATCAGGTGTTTACAAGAGAACAGCTTTTAGATCAGATCTGGGGATATGAATACATCGGAGATACCCGTACTGTTGATGTTCATATTAAGCGAATTCGTGAAAAAATCAAGAACCATGACACCTGGGGGCTTGCCACCGTCTGGGGAATCGGTTATAAATTTGAGGTAAAATAATATGCGAAGCACATTGCATTTAAAATTTTTTATTGTCTACATTGCCTTTGGATTTTTGGTTTTATTTTCCGTATCTGCGATTGCACCTCAGATGCTTTCGTATCGTTTGGAAAACACAACCGCCAAAAAGCTTTACACAGATGCTACTATGATCTCTTCCGAATATCTGCCAAGATATTTTTCGGAGGACATCTCTCTTTCGGATATCCATGCGCAGCTGAATGGAATGCAGGAGTACACTTCTGCAAACTTGTGGTTCGTGGAATCCGACGGAACACTGATCACGTCTTCTATTTTATCCGGACAACCTTCTGCTCCTGAGAAGATCAAAGAGTTTAATCCGGCGGAAAACGGAAGCAGTACCTATCAGATCAGTGATTATCACGGTTATTTTGACGAAGATATGATCACAATCATCACACCAGTGACAAACAGCTATTTTGTGAAGGGATACTTACTCATCCATAAGCCTGTTTCCCACTTGGATGAAGAATGTAAGACACTTTTATTACCGGTGTATATTACTGCTTTTGTCATCTATCTTCTGTCATTTTCCATTTTGGCGGCATTTCAATTCTTCGTCTATCGCCCTCTTCGGCAAATCACAGAGGCGGCGAAGCAATATGCCTCCGGCAATCTGGAGTATGAGATACCAGTCACTACACAGGATGAGATTGGATATTTGTCCGCTTCGTTAAATTATATGTCCACACAATTGAAAGATATGGACGACTATCAGAAAAAATTTATTGCAAACGTATCCCATGACTTTCGTTCTCCGCTCACCTCTATCAAAGGGTACTTGGAAGCGATGGCAGATGGAACCATTCCTGTAGAAATGCAGAACAAATATTTTAAGATTATTTTATTTGAAACCGAGCGTCTGACCGATCTGACTCAGGATCTTCTGACACTCAATCAATTTGATACAAAGAATATGCTTTTGGACAAAACATCATTTGACATCCATGAAGTCATCAAAAATACAGCTGCAACTTTTGAAGGAACCTGCACTGGCAAGAGAATCTCTATCAAATTACTCTTTGCCACCAAAGTACTTAATGTCTCAGCTGACAAACGAAAAATCCAACAGGTTTTATACAACCTTTTGGATAACGCTATCAAATTCAGTCCAAATGATTCTGAAATCATAATAGAGACAACCGAACACAATGAAAAAGTATTTGTTTCAGTCAAGGATCACGGAATTGGAATCCCGAAAAAAAGTCTCAATAAAATTTGGGAACGTTTCTACAAGACAGACTTATCCCGCGGAAAAGATAAAAAAGGAACTGGACTTGGGCTTTCCATTGTAAAAGAAATCATTCAGGCTCACAAACAAAATATCAACGTTGTGAGCACGGAAGGTGTCGGGACAGAATTTACGTTTTCATTACAAAAAAGGATGCCTTAATAAAGCATCCTTTTTATTGCGTTTTTATCCATATTATCTTTTGTCACCCATGTATATCCACTGTCGATCACCGCTTCATTGCCAAGCCCCAACACATCTCTTACCGCTGCAACAACAGTCGCATATCCCATTCCATACGGATTCTGTACAATCAGCCCATTCACCTTTCCTTCTTTTAACAGCTTCATCTGATCGTTTCCACCATCAAATCCAACCACACTCAGATCATCCCGATCCACCTCAGTCAACACATCTGTCACCAGTTTTGTCGCGCTCAGATTCATCGCACAAATCCCTTTCAAATTCGGATGCTGCTCTAAAATATATTTTATAACATCCTCCTGTGTCAGTGATTCCGCCTGAATCTCTTCTTCTCCTTCTGCTTTAGCTGCATTCTTTTCTTCTGCAATTGCCTTTGCCTTCTCCTCTAACTGATCCATGTAATACACATCTACGATCTGCACATTCGGATACGATGCTGCAATCTCATCCCGGAACCCTTTTTCTCTTTCCTGTGTATTCATAGCCTGAGAATCCGGCATGATCAATGCCACTTCCCCATTTTCATCCATAATAGAAGCAAGTTTTGACGCTGCCGTCTTTGCAGCCTCTTGGTTGTTCGTAGAACATGTCGCTACCACTCCCTGATACTCACTTCCCGAATCAAATGCAACAATCGGAATATCATTTTCTGCCGCAAGATCAAATTGTACCTCGCATGCTGTCGCATCTACTACTGAAATTCCAACCGCAACCGGGTATCTGGCAAGCTCTTCATCCAAAATATTAACCTGTTCATCCACATCGTCGCTCTCGCTTGGCCCACTGTAATTCAGACGTACTTTGTCATCCCCTTTATACCCAAGCATAGAATTGATGTCCGCAACTGCTCTTTCCGCTCCCTCTTTCACTTCATTCCAATAACTGTCATTGCTGTTTCTTCCTATAATAGAAATATATGATCCCGGTTCTAAATTCAGATTCTCAACATTGGAATATGCAATTGGGCGGAGCACATCAAGTTTACTCTGATTCTCATTCTCTTCCTTCCCGGTCTTATCCACTGTTGTCTGCTGCTCTTCCCCGTCGTTTATTGTTTTTTTTGAGCACGCAGTTCCCATTAAAGTAATACAAAGAATCCCTGCGATTATTTTCCATCTTTTCTTCATATTTATAGTTCTCCTAAGTCAATTCTTAATTTTATCCTTTATCACTATACACCAAAATCTTCAAAAATAGGATAAATTATTTCTTAAATTTTTCTGCATAACCCAATATTTTGATAAATTTTTATCAAAAATTGTATACTGTATCCGTTTTTGTACAATATATGCCTTGCGTTAAATTATTATCTAATGTTATAATAAGCTCGATTGAAATACTATTCATTTTTTATTTAATAAATTATATCTAACAGGAGGATTTTACCAATGGAGAAAAATTGGAATTCTAATTGGGACGGGTTCAAACCAGGACGTTGGAACCGTACATCTGTAAATGTCCGCAACTTTATTCAGGAGAACTACACTCCATATGAAGGAGATGACTCTTTCTTAGCAGGACCTACAGAAGCTACTACAAAACTTTGGGCTCAGGTTATGGACCTTTCTAAACAAGAGCGTGAAGCTGGCGGAGTATTAGATATGGATACAAAGATCGTATCTACTATTACTTCTCACGGACCGGGATACTTAGACAAAGACTTAGAGCAGATCGTTGGTTTCCAGACAGATAAACCTTTCAAACGTTCTCTTCAGCCATTTGGTGGTATCCGTATGGCTCAGAATGCATGCCATGAAAATGGATACGAAGTAGATCCTGAAGTTGTAAAAATCTTTACTGAATATAGAAAGACACATAATCAGGGGGTTTTTGATGCTTACACACCAGAGATGAGATTAGCCAGAAAATCAGCTATCATCACAGGTCTTCCGGATGCTTACGGACGTGGACGTATTATCGGTGACTACCGTCGTGTTGCATTATACGGAACAGACTGGTTGATCGAAGACAAAAAACAACAGCTTGCTACTTCTTTAGTAAGAATGACTGGTGAAAATATCCGTCTTCGTGAAGAATTATCAGAACAGATCCGTGCACTTGGAGATTTAGCAAAATTAGGTCAGATCTACGGATATGACATTTCTAAACCAGCTGCTAACGCAAAAGAAGCTATCCAGTGGTTATACTTTGGATA
>UMAA01008676.1_pt1 | contig 21498 bp, 20 predicted proteins | sample 1963611 | NCBI WGS metagenome assembly UMAA01 (sample SAMEA4835906, study PRJEB28245) | human gut metagenome | biome: gut microbiome; material: fecal sample | place: Denmark | collected 2008 | reverse complement strand
TGAACTCAACAGGTACATAAGCTATTTTCCCTTGTGAGAAAAAATCCCAATAGAAATGTACAAAAGGCATATCACTCTTTGCTCCGTTATCAAAATATTCCTTTAACAATGGATTATTTTTATTTTTCTCCTCTTCCAGTACCACTTCTCCTATTATTTCTCCAGTAACTATATTCCCAGCAGCTATTTTAAATATTTTCTCTTCATTTACTATAAGATCTGTATTTTCTTTAAGCTTCTCTATTTTTATTTTAGCTATTGCCATTTCTTTTTCAAATATCTCATTTTCTATTTCAAGAAATTCTTTTCTTTTATGATCTATTCCATAGCCAATCATATGAAGATTTATACCTTTATATACACAATCTATCTCCACTCCGCTTATCACTTTTATTCCTGCTTTTTTTCCATACTCTGTCATTTCATCTACTCCTTTTACTGAGTTATGATCTGTAAGAGCCATTATTTCCATTTCCTCTTTTTTCCCTATAGCAATTATCTCTTCTGGCGAAAATTCTCCATCATCACTATATAGAGAATGCATATGTAAATCTATATTTCTACTCATACCCTACCCCCTTATTTCTAATTATCTCTATTTTATCAGAAAAAGAAAAAGTATTCTTCTTTTTTCTATAATTTATATTAATTTTCTTTACCCTTATTTTTTAAAGCATCAAAAATATCTACTAATTAATAATTTTGATAAATAAAAATTAATATTGTCCAAAATGTTTTTGAAAATAAAAGAGAGTGATTTTTTCTGTCACTCTCCTAAATATTTTTTATTCTTTTACAAATGCTTTTTCTATTTCTCCCACATACATTGTGTGATAATCTTTATCAGGATAACATTCTTTATCAGAGTCTTTATCTATGAAAAACTGCTCTTCTAGAGGCTGGGCATAAAGCTTTCTGCATATAATAACTGTTTCTGCCTCCTTAAATACTGGAATTCCATCTTCATGTTCCACAGTAAGTCCTGCTTTTTCTATCTTATTTTCATCTCTTCCAGAAGCTGTTCCCAAATATCCCAACTGTTTTCTATAACTTTCATTAAAGAAAGTAAGTGAAAATCTTTCAGTTTCATCTACAAATCCTTTAGTAAAACGTTGAGGACGAATAAAAATAAAAGCTACATTCTTTCTCCAGAGAACTCCAAGTCCTCCCCATGAAGCAGTCATAGTATTTACCTCTCCACTGCTTTTTTCAGCAGTTATAAGCATCCATTTCTTTCCTATCATCTCAAAAGTGTTTTCATTTATTTCTTCAGCCTTGATCTCTTTAAAATTTTTCATATGATACCTCCTGCTCTTTATTTTTTGCATTTTCCTCATATTTGAATTATAATATAGATACTGAATAAAGTACAGAATTTTCAATAATATCCATCATAAGGAGAGGTTATGAATAAAATACATTATTTAAAAGGAGATGCTGTATATCCCCAAGCAAGAGGGAATATCATCATCACTCATATATGTAATGATATAGGAGTATGGGGAAGAGGATTTGTAATTGCTCTTTCTGCTAGATGGATGGCTCCTGAAATTGAATTTCTCATATGGCGTAAAGAAGGAAATGACTTTTCCCTTGGTAATGTCCAATTTGTAAAAGTTACTCCTACTATAACTGTTGCTAATATGATAGCTCAACACGATATTATCTCAAAAAATGGAGTGCCCCCTATCAGATATGAAGCATTTGAAGAATGTTTAGAAAAAACAGCTCAAAAAGCTGTAGAACTTGAAGCTTCTATACATATGCCTAGAATAGGGTGTGGATTTGCAGGAGGAAGTTGGAAAACTATTGAAGATATTATTCTTAAAACTATTATCTCAAAAAATATTGAAGTTTATGTATACGACCTATAGGAGAAAGGGGGAGTTATGGAAATATCCCTGTTAGATATAAAAGAACATGTAAAAAAGTATGCAAGTGCTATATCAAGTCTGATAAATGTTGATGTTGGTATAGTTGACAAAAATATGGTCAGAGTCACTGGAACTGGACTGTATAAAAATATTGAGGGAGTATATGCCTTAGGAAGTGTATATAAAAACTCCCTGGAAACTGGAAAAACTAATATAATTGAAAATCCAAGACAGCATGATCTATGCACTGAATGTTTGGATAAAAATAAATGCAGAGAAAAACTTGAAATAGCTACTCCTATTTATTGTCGTGATGAAATAGTAGGAGTTATTGGTCTTGTCTGTTTCAGTGATGAGCAGAAAAAAAAGATTCTTTCTGATATTGATTCTTATCTGAGTTTTACAAAACAGATAGCAGAATTTATAGGAATAAAATTTTATGAATATCAGGAAAACCTTATGCAGAAAGACAGAGAATCTACTCTTAACACAATCATAGACAATATCAGTAAGGGTGTTATTATCAGTGACTGTAACGATGTTATCATTAACATAAATAATATTGCTTCAGCTAAATTGAAGCTAAAATCAGATGTTTTAGGAAAAACTATGAAACTTGTGAGCCAGAATGACTATCTTATGAACGAAGAAGTATTTAATATGGTGATAGAAAATGAAGAATATAATGTAGCAGGAAAAATAATTCCACTGAAATCTTTCAATAAAACAAGAAGTAATGCTTTTGTTTTTGAAGATGTAAAAAAAATCAGCAGAAATATTCTTGAAATGACAAGCAGTGACAATATGATTACTCTGGAAAATATTTATGGAACTTCTGCTGCTACACAATCTCTCAAAGAAAATATTCAAAAAATAGCTAATACAAATTCTACTGTTTTGATTACAGGAGAAAGTGGAACTGGGAAAGAACTTGTAGCTCGTTCTCTTCATTCTCATGGCAACAGAAGAAACAAGCCTTTTGTTGTAATAAACTGTTCTGCTATTCCTGACACTCTCCTGGAAAGTGAACTTTTCGGATATGTGAAAGGAGCTTTTACTGGTGCCAGCCAAAACGGACGTATGGGAAAATTTGAACTTGCCAATACAGGGGTTATATTCCTAGATGAAATAGGAGATATGCCTCTTTATCTTCAAGCTAAAATATTGAGAGTAATTCAAGAGAAGAAAATAGAACGTATAGGTTCTAATAAGAGTATTGATTTAGATATAAAAATAATTGCTGCTACCAATGTGGATCTTGAAAAAAAGATAATGGAGCAGAAGTTCAGAGGCGATTTGTATTACAGACTGAATGTTATTCCTATTAAGCTTCTTCCATTGAGAGAAAGAAAAGAAGATATCATTCCTATTATTAACAGTTTAATAGACAAATATAACAGACTTTCTGATAAATATGTTCACTCTATAGATGAAGATGTAAAAAAAGCTCTTATCAACTATGAATGGCCTGGAAATGTAAGAGAACTGGAAAATGTCATGGAGCTTATGATAAGTATGAGTGGAAGTAATGGAGTAATATCTTCAGATCTCCTTCCAGACAATATACTTCATCATTTTGATACTGCCCCTTCTTCAGTAGAAGAATTGATACTTAATGATAAATCTGAATTGGAAGATTTTGAAAAAATAGAAAAAGTCTATATAGAAAAATCTCTTGAAAAATATGGAGATGACACTGAAAGTAAAAAATATATAGCTGATAAAATGAGCATTGGACTTACTACTCTATATAGAAAAATGAAAAAATATAATATAAAGTAATTGGAGGAATCTATGAAAAACCTAAATCTTCTAATAAAGCCTGCTTCCAGCAGCTGCAATCTTAGATGCAGATACTGTTTTTACCATGATGTAGCAGATAACAGGAAGATACCAAATTATGGAATAATGAATGACACTACCCTTGAAAATATGGTGAAAAACGCTTTTCAAACTGCTGAAAATTCTGTTAATTTTGCCTTTCAAGGAGGAGAACCAACTTGTGCAGGTGTAGATTTTTTTAAAAGATTTCATGAATTTGTAGAAAAACATAATACTAAAAATATAACTGTAAATTTTTCTCTTCAGACAAATGGTACATTAATAAATAAAGAATGGATATCACTGTTTAAAAAATATAATTATCTTGTTGGTTTATCAATAGATGGAAACAGAGAAATTCATGATAAATTCAGACTAGATGCTGAAGGAAATGGTACTTTCAGAAAGGTATTGAAAACTGCCAAAGATTTTTCAAAAGCTGGAGTTGAATTTAATGTGCTTTGTGTAGTAAATAAGGTTGCTGCTGAAAATGGCAGACTTATCTATAATTTTTTTAAAAATAATGGATTCCGATATTTTCAGTTTATTCCATGTCTAGATAGTTTTGAAGGAGGAGAAGAGGATTTCTCTCTAACTGCTGACGACTATGGAAAATTTCTTGATGAAACTTTTGATGAATGGTACAAAGATATTATCTCTGGTAAAAAAGTAAGTATAAGATATTTTGACAACCTTATAAGAATGGTTCTTGGACAGGAGCCAGAAGCTTGTGATATGGTAGGTCACTGTAATTTAAATGGTATCCTAGAAGCAGATGGAAGTATATATCCTTGTGATTTTTACGTTTTAGATGAATATAAACTGGGAAACGTAAATGATACTTCCATTGAAGAGCTATTCAAAAGTGATGTAGAAAAAAGCTTTTTACAAAGTTCTATCAATACAAATTCTAAATGTAAAATGTGCAAGTATCTAAAATTATGCAGAAGTGGATGCAGAAGGCATAAGGAAATGAATTCAGAAGGTGTATGGGAAAATAGATTCTGTTCAAGCTATATGAGTTTCTTTGACAAGAATCTGCCTAAAATGATTAAAATAGCAGAATTTCTTTTAAAAAATCAATAAAAATATGAGGATGACTGATTTCTGCTTAAGAGGTCATCCTTTTTTAATATTTACTAAAATAAAAAAATAGTAGGAATATTTTCTTTTTTCTCTATGTCAAACATATTTTTTCTGATATACTAATAATATTGAAATAAAAAATAAAAAATTTATATATAAAGGAGAATTTAATTTTTATGAGTATCTTAGATGTAAGCAATGTCAGCCATGGATTTGGATCAAGAAAAATCCTTGAAGATGCATCTTTCCGTCTTCTTAAAGGAGAGCATATTGGATTGGTAGGAGCCAATGGAGAGGGAAAAACTACCTTTTTAAACATAATAACTGGAAAACTGCTCCCTGATGAAGGGAAAATAACATGGTGCAACCATATTACTACTGGATATCTTGATCAATACAGTACCCTTGAAAAAGGAAAAACTATTCGTGATATTCTTCGTTCAGCCTTTGCCCATATGTATGATCTGGAAAAGGAAATGATAGCTGCTTATGATAAGATGACTGACTGTACACCTGAAGAAATGGAAGTCCTTATCGAAGATGCAGGAGAAATACAAAGTATTCTGGAAAGTGGTGATTTCTACTCACTGGACTCTAAAATAGAAGAATATGCAAGTGGTCTTGGACTGGTTGATATAGGTCTTGATCGTGATGTTTCTGAATTATCAGGAGGACAGAGAGCAAAGATACTTCTTGCTAAAGTTCTTCTGGAAAATCCCATGATACTGATACTGGATGAGCCTACAAACTTCCTTGATGAAAACCATATTATATGGCTGAAAAATTTCCTTCAGAATTATGAAAATGCTTTTATTCTTGTTTCTCATGACATTCCATTCCTTAATGATGTTGTAAATGTCATTTATCATGTAGAAAATGCCATACTTACTCGTTATTCTGGAGATTATTACCAATTCAGAGAAATGTATGAATTGAAAAAAAGACAGATAGAGCAGGCATTTAAAAAACAACAGAAAGAAATAGCTCATCTGAAAGATTTCATTGCCCGTAATAAGGCAAGGGTAGCTACTACAAATATGGCAAAAGACCGTCAGAAAAAATTGGATAAAATGGACATAATTGAAATAGCTAAAGAAAAAATCAAGCCTTCATTTGAATTTACATCAGCTCGTACTCCAAGCCGTGAAGTTATTACTGCTGTAAATCTTGTAATAGGTTATGATGAACCTTTAACAAAACCTTTAAACTTTACATTAGAGCGTAACCAGAAGATAGCCATAAAAGGGGTTAATGGATTAGGAAAATCTACTCTGTTAAAAACACTTTTAGGAATTATAAAACCAGTATCTGGAGAAGTTGAACATGGACAATTCCTTGAAATAGGATATTTTGAACAAGAAGAAAAATCTACTAATGTCACTGCTTTAGATGAAATTTGGAATGAATATCCAAGCATGACAAATAGAGAGGTAAGAGCAGCTCTTGCTAAGTGTGGATTAACTACTGATCATATCACAAGTCAGATGCAGGTACTTTCTGGAGGAGAAAATGCCAAAGTACGTATATGTAAACTTATGCTTAGAGATATAAACCTATTGGTAATGGATGAGCCTACTAATCATTTGGATATAGATGCTAAAGAAGAATTAAAAAAAGCTATAAGAGAATTTAAAGGAACTGTCCTTCTAGTTAGTCACGAACCTGATTTCTACATGGATGTAGTTACTGATGTATGGAATGTTGAGGACTGGACAACTAAGATAGTATAGCTAAAATGGATTTAGATAATTTCTAAATCCATTTTTTATCTATTTTATTGTTTTTAAAGATTCAAAAAATAACTTTAATATTTCTCCTGTATTAGAACTCCCTGTTCCCAATATTATTAACACTATTAATAAAACCAATAAAATTAATTGTATTGTCTTTCTATCAATATCAGGAAAAACTTTATATAACATTTTAGAAACAATCCAAATAAATCCAATAATTGCAATATAAGGATAGCTCCTCATTTTTAAACAGATCATTAAATAAAAAAACATACATAAAAAGAATATATAAGAAATTATAGTATTCTTTATAGCTTTTGCTCTATTATAATTAAAAATATACAATAATTTTTTTACTTTTGTTATTCTTAAAATTTTTACAAACTTCAATTCATCTATGGTTATAATCATAACAGTTCCTGCAAAATAGAATAAAGGTAAAATTAAAACAGTCAAATAAATAGCTCCCCATATACTTTCTAAAATTTTTTCTTCCATTCTTTCCCTCCTTTTTTAATATAATTATTATACTCTTATTTTTCATTTTTTCAAAATGAAAAAAATGAAAATAAATTATTTTCATTTTGAAAATTTTTTCATTTTGAAAAAAATATAAATCTCTCATTTGGTAGTTATACTACTGATTGAGAGATTTTTTTATTGGCATAATTCTTGCTTATTATTATAGTAAGAAAAGTCTGTCTAGTGTAATCAGATAGATAAGTAAAATGTAAATTTAAAATTGGAATATATAACTTTAATAAAATTTAAAATTATCATGGGAGGAAAAAATATTATGGAGAAAACAATTGAAAAAATAATGAGTATCTTAGCTGAGGAAATAGTCCCTGCTGAAGGATGTACTGAACCAATAGCAATAGCTTATGCTGCAAGTAAACTTACAAGCGTATTAGGAAATGTACCTGAAAAAATAGATGCTTATCTTTCTGGAAATATAATCAAAAACGTTAAAAGCGTGAAAATACCTAATTCAAATGGAATGGTAGGAATAGAAGCTTCTGTAGCTATGGGAGCTATCTTAGGAGAATGTGAAAGAGAACTTATGGTAATCTCTCATGTTGATACTAGTCGTCTTCCTGAAGTTCAAAAATTTCTTGATGATAACAGAATAAATGTTTTCCTTAATGACAGTGATGTGAAACTTTATATCAGATTAGAAGGAACTTGTGGAAATGATACAGCTTCTGTTGAAATTCAAAATTACCATACTAACATCACTAAAATTACAAAAAATGGAGAAGAGGTTAAAGGATGTCTTTGTGATGACTGTACATCAGCAGACGTTATGACTGACAGAACATTTCTTACTGTAGAACTTATCCATGATTTAGCTAAAAATATAGATTTATCTCTTATAGAGCCTGTCTTCAAGCAAGTTATTGATTATAATACTGCAATAGCAAAAGAAGGTCTTTCTAACTACTATGGTCTTTCTATTGGAAAACTAATGAAAGAAGGAATGGAAGAAGGAGTTTATGGAAATGATGTAAGAAATAATATGGCAAGCTTTGCAAGTGCTGGAAGTGACGCAAGAATGAATGGATGCTCTCTTCCTGTAATGACTACAAGTGGAAGTGGAAACCAAGGAATGACTTGTTCTCTTCCTGTAATCAAATTCTGTGAAATGAAAAATATTCCATATGAGCAATTAATCAGAGGGCTTTTCTTCTCTCATATGACAACTATACATATCAAAAGCAATATAGGAAGATTATCAGCTTATTGTGGAGCTGTATGTGCAAGTGGAGGAGTAGCAGGAGCTATATCTTTCCTTTCTGGATTCTCTCCAGCCCAAATAGATTCAGCTATTGAAACAACTCTTGCAACTCTTTCTGGAGTAGTATGTGATGGAGCAAAGAGTTCATGTGCTACAAAAATAGCAAGTGGAGTAGCTGCTGCATTTGATGGTTACTATGCTGCAAGTAAAAATAGAAAATTTGAATTTGGTGAAGGAATAGTTGGAAGAAATATTGAATCTACTATTAAAAATGTAGGAACTCTTGGACAGGTTGGAATGAAAATAACTGACGATGTTATTCTTGATATCATGATAAAAAATAAATAGATAAAAGTTAAAAATTAAATGCCTCATATTTTTGAGGCATTTTTTATTTGTTTTATAAAAATAAATTGTAAAATATTTTTATCCAGTATATACTTTAATAGATGATTATTAATGTTAATAGACAAAGGAGAGGAACATGAAAATAAAGCTATTTTTTTTGCTACTTTTTTTATCTGCTTTTACAAATATTTTAGCCGAAAATCTTCAAACAAAAAAAGTTCATATCTCCTTTATGTATGAAAAGCAGTTTAAACTATCTTCAAATCAGTTTGCTGTATGGATAGAAAATGAAAATAATGAACTAATAAAAAATATATTTGTTACAAAATTTACAGCCACCAATGGTTATTCAACGAGAAAAGAAGCTCTTCCCATCTGGGTAAAGCATTCAAATATTAAAAATTATTCAAAAGAAAGAGTAGATGCTATATCTGGAGCCACTCCAAAAAGCAGTTATCTTTCATATATTTGGGATTGTACTGATCAAAATGGAAACCCTGTTCCAGCAGGCACATATAATTTTTTTATTGAAGGAAGCACTCACTGGAAAGATGGAATTCTTTTTGAAGGAACTATAACTTTAGGTGATCATCCCTATATTGTAGGTCCGTTTATAAAAGATTTTACCAGAGAAGCTCTGAATAGTAAAATGATAACAGATGTAAATGCTGAAATAAAATAAGGAGATAATCTTATGGAAGTAGATCATATTTATATATGCACTGATTATAAAGCTCCCGTTGGAGACTTGCTGAAAGAATTTGGACTTATTGAAGGAACATCAAATATTCATCCTGGCCAGGGAACTGCTAATAGAAGATTTTTCTTTCATAACTTCATGCTTGAACTGTTGTGGATAGAAAACTTAAAAGAAGTAAAAAGTGATTTAACTAAACCTATGAGACTTTTTGAAAGATGCAGTAAAAAAGATAAAAATATATCTCCTTTCGGGATAGGATTTAGACCAACAACTGAAAAAGATGAGAAAGCTCTTTTTCCTGTTTGGGATTATCATCCTATTTATCTTCCTGATTTTTTAAAAATACAAGTAGCTGATAGTACTCCTCTTAGTGAACCTATGTTTTTCTATCTCTCTTTTGCAGGAAGACAGGACAAGTATCCATTAGAAAAATTGGAGAATATGAAGCATAAATCATCTCTAAAAGAGGTTACTGAAGTAAAAATGCATATAAATAAAAAAGAAAATTTTTCTGAAGCTGCTGAAATAATAAATAAAACGAATAGCCTTATATTAATAAAAGATAATGAAAACTATCTTGAACTTACTTTTGATAATCATATCTTAAAAAAAGAAAAAGATTTCAGACCTAATATTCCATTGATAATAAGGTGGTAATAAATACTTTGCCCAAATTCAGTATACATGATATACTTTAATAGAATAACTAAAAAACATTTAAAATAACTATTTAATATATACTTTTTACAGGAGGGAAAAAATGAAAACAGAATATATAGAGACTGCTGGATGGGATGCTATTACAAGAGCTTTTGAAAAACTATATCCTGAACAGACTGATCCTATTCACTATGCCCCTATAATATCTTGGCGTTTAGGTGGAGAAGATCCTTTAGATGGCATCAGTGTCTATGATGGAGGAGACTACTATCATTTTGTCACTTATGGTCTTTCTGAACTGTATGATAAGGAATCTGAAGATTTTGACTACAGTGGATATGGATTTGAGCTTACATTAAAATTAAAAAAATCTTCTTTAAAAAACGATGAAGAAGAATTAAATTGTATATGTGGAATTTTACAAACACTTGGAAGAATAACTTTTGAAAATGGAGATATATTCCAACCTTTCGAATATATCTATACTGGTCAAAAAACTGGTATGGATTCTAAATCAGTATCTAATATTACAGGTTTTGTAACTGTTCCTGATGAAGCTGGGGAAATAAATACTCCAAATGGGCTATTACAATTTGTACAGCTTGTAGGTATGACTGATGCAGAATTAAAAGCCGTTGCAGATAAAAAAAATACTGTTGAAGAAATGGTGGAAAAACTTGGTCACACTTTGACTGATTTTAAAAGAAAAAGTTTAGTATAATATGTATATAGTCAATAATAATTTTTTCTCAGGTGATATATATGATCCAATTAAAGAAAATAACAGGAAATAAAAAAATCTATCTTGATTTATTACTCTTAGCCGACCCAGAAGAGAAAGCTATTGATAAATACATCAATAATAGTGAAGTTTTTTCTCTTATTGAAAATGAAAAAGTTTTAGGACAGTGTGCTGTCACTGAAATAGACAAACATAAATGTGAAATAAAGAATATAGCTATTAATGAAGATATTCACAAGAAAGGTTATGGAAGAAAATTCATTAATCTCATATGTGATTATTATAAAGATAAATATACTTCTATATTAGTAGGAACTGCTGATGCTGGAGTAGAATTTTATGAAAAGTGCGGATTTAAAATTTCTCACAGAATAAAGAATTTCTTTATAGATAATTATGATGAAGAAATTTTTGATAATGGAATTCAATGTGTAGATATGATTTATTTAGAAAAGAAGATAAAATAAGGGTGGCATAGCCACCCTTATTTTTATAGAAGTCCTGCGTCCTTCATAACTGCTTTTATTTGTTCAGTTTGTTCTTCAGTTGCTGGTAAGAAAGGTTTTGTACAATACTCTTTCATTTCTACTCCATGAAGTATCATAGCTTTTTTCATAATAGGAATAAATGGAGTTCCTATTGGATAAAGATCCATTAATTTATCTACTATTTTTTGAATTCTAGCAACCTCGTCCATATTTTTTGCATTTATTGCTTTTACCCAGTCAGCAAAAAGTTCTGGACATAAGTTTGAAAGTCCTCCAATACATCCACTTCCTCCACATAAAATATTGTGAACAAAGTTTTCATCAAATCCTGATAATACTATAAAATCAGGAAATTCTTTCAATACTGTAGTCATAAGTTTTCTAGTATGTCCCATTTCACTTACAGTGTCTTTAAACCCAACTATATTTTTATGTTTTCTAAGAAGATTTAATGTAACTTCTGGAGTTAAATCATGTCCTGTTCTGTCAGGGAAGTTATATAAATAGATATCTCCTTTTACAGCTTCTGCTACTTTATCATAGAAAAATTCTACACTTTCATTAGAAAGAGCAAAGTAATATGGACTGATTATCATTACAGCATCTGCTCCAGTTTCTATTGCAAAATTTGAAAGTTCAACTGTATCTTCTACTGTCATGCAGCTAGTTCCAATATATACTTTTGTTCTTTTATTTACATGTTCTACTACTAATTTAATAAGTTCTTTCTTTTGCTCAGTAGTCATAGAGAAAAATTCTCCAGTACTTCCCATAATTACAAGTCCATCTACTCCACCTTTAATAAGGTGATCCCATACATTTTTATTACCTTGAATATCCAGATTTCCATTTTCATCAAATGCAGTTACTACTGGAGTCAAAAAATTTGCTTTTTTCATAATTATTCTCCTTTTATATATTTTAAATAGTTGCTCTTTATTCTATAATGTTGACAAGTTTTCCTATTTCTGGAATTTCACAAGTCACTGTATCTCCCTTTTTCATAAATCCTTGAGGTTTCATTCCCATTCCTACCCCAGAAGGTGTTCCAGTTATTATTATATCTCCAGGTTCAAGAGTTATTCCCGCTGATATTTCAGATATTACCTGAGGAATATCCGCTAAAAATAATTTTGTATTTGAAGACTGTCTCAATTCATCATTAACATAACTTTTCACATCTACCTCTAACGGAAATGGAAGTGCTGTTTTATACAGTATACATGGTCCCATAGATGAATAAGTATCCAGACTTTTTCCTCTGTACCACTGAAGATGTGACTGCTGTAATATTCTAGCAGATACATCATTGAATACTGAATACCCAAAAATATACTCCTCAACATCTTCTTTTGCTATATCTGATCCTTTTTTACCTATAATAACTGCCAGCTCTACCTCGTAGTCTAAATGTGTATCCAGATCCATTCTACTTTTTACTGCATCCCCTGATCCTATTATTTCACAAGCTCTTTTGGAAAAATATACTGTTTTTGCAGGTTCAGTGAAATCTTCTTTAAAACTTTCTTTAGTTTCTTCCAGATGATCTTTATAATTTACCCCTACACAGATGATATCATGGATAGGCCTTTTAATTGGTGAGCATATTTTGACTTTTGAAACATCATGTTGAACATAGCCAGAAATCTTGCCCCCAAAAGTTTTCTGAAGCTGTTCAAGTTCCTCTTCAGTGATATTTTCTATAAGATCAATCATTGAAGAAAACTTTCTGCCATTTAACACAGAAGATATCTCAATGATTTTTGATTCATCATTATTGAAAATACCCAATTTCTCATTGTTTTCACTTTTAAATCTTATAAATTTCATTTTTCACCTTCTGAGTTTTAGGCTTATATAAAGTTAGTAAGCAGAGAAAGAGCTTTTTCTCCGCTTACTATGATAACCTTTATATCTACATTTTATACATAGTTACATAATCTTGCAATAGCCATTTCTGTATATCCTAAAGTTTCTGCTTTAGTTTGTTTTCCATTAGCTACTTCTATTACTTCTTGTAAGAACTCTTCTCCAAGTTCTTTAAGTGTTTGTGGTCCATAAATAACTGGGCTTGCATCTATATCAATATTATCTGACATATTAGCAAATGTTATTTTATTTCCAGTAATTTTAATTACTGGTGAAATAGGGTTTCCTGTAGGAGTTCCTCTACCTGTAGAGAATACTATAACTTGAGCTCCTCCTGCTACCATTCCTGCTACTGATGAAGGATCATTTCCTGGAGTATCCATTACTACAAGTCCTTTTTCTTCTACTTGTTTTCCATAATCATATACTGCTGTAACTTCTGTATGTCCACCTTTATGAATACATCCAAGAGATTTTTCTTCAAGAGTTGTAATTCCTCCTGCTATATTTCCTGGTGATGGATTTCCGTCTCTTACTTCCTCTCCAACCAATTGAAGAGCTTTTTCATATCTATGTACAATTTCATATATTCTTTCTTTTATTTCTGGAGTTTTAGCACGAGCTGCAAGGATATGCTCTGCTCCTATAAATTCTGTAGTTTCAGAAAGAATAGAAGTAGATCCAAGTGCTACTAAACGATCACTTAGTTCTCCTATAAGTACGTTTGATGCAAGACCACTTGTAGGATCTGATCCTCCGCATTCAGTTCCAACTATAAGTTCAGATATTGGGAATTCTTCTCTTTGAAGTTTTGAAGCTTCCTGTGCCATTTTTCTTCCAGCACGAACTGCTCTCTCTATTGTTGTTATAGTTCCACCATTTTCTTGAATAATGAATGTTTCCATTGGTTTGTTTGTTCTTTCTCTTATTGCATCTACAACTAGATCCATTTGACAGTTTTCACATCCAAGAGAAACAACTATTATTCCATATACATTTGGGTTAGCTGCCATTCCAGCCATAACATCCATAGTAAGCTGTTGGTCTCCTGCTACTTGTGAACATCCATTCTGATTATTAAATGTTACTGCTCCTTCTATTTGAGAAGCTATTATTCTAGTAGTATCTGATGCACAAACACTTGCTGGTAAAATAAATATTTTGTTTCTTACTCCAACTCTTCCATCTGGTCTTCTATATCCTAAAAAATTCATATTACATTCCCTCCCTATTCTATAAGTTCTCTCTGTGACTTTCTACATTATGAGTATGTACATGTGCTCCAGCTTTTATATCCTCAGATGCAATTCCTATATGCTCTCCATATTTAACTACTGGTTCACCTTTAGCTATATCTCTAGTTGCAAATTTATGATATATTTGAATATCTCCAAGAGCTGTAAGTGTTAAAACTTTATCTCCAGCTTTATAGCTTATCTCTGTTCCTTTAGCAATTTGTTCAATAGCTACTCCCACACTGTCTTTCACATCAATTATTAAAGCATTGATCATAACATTCCTCCTTAAAGATTTTAGTATTCTGTATTTTAAAAGTTTTATTTTGCTGTTTTCAATTCTGCTTGTGCTGCTTGTAAAGCTTCAGATTGTGGACATCCATATTTTTTAGCCCACCAGTTAGTTATTAATGGAACTAAGATAGCTGTAACTACTACTGATGCTGCTACTTGAGTAGTTGCTTCTCCTACATATGGAGCCCAAGCTGGGTCAATAAGTCCTACTGCTGCTGGTACTGCAACTGCATTTCCTGCTGTTGTTGCAACTGCCCATCCTGCATATCCAGGTCTTCTTCCTATGATTTTATCACAGAAAACTATGAAACATCCTCCTACAAATACTGTTATAAGTCCTAAAATTATTCCTGGAACTCCTCCTTTTACAACGTTGCTTAGGTTGATTCCTGCTCCAAGAGTAAGTCCAACAAAAGGAATCATAATGTTTCCTGCTGGTTCTAAGAAAGTCTGCATCTCTTTATCTATATTTCCAATTATCATCCCAACTATGATAGGGATAACTGTTGCTACAAGTGCCATGAATGGAACATTTGCAAGTCCAGAAGCACCAAGAGCTATAAGTGTAAATAATGGTCCGTCATTAAGAGCCAAAAGAGCCATAGCTGCACAGTCAGTTGTATCTCCATAAGTTTTCATAAGAGCAAGATATACACTTCCATTACTATTAGTAACTGCACTAATAATCGCTAATGTTGTAAGACCGCATACCCCTGCAAGACCAAACATTTTTCCAATAACTATTCCAATAGTTGCTCCAATTATAAATTTAGAAATAAGTAGAATTCCTCCACGTTTTACTACTTTAGGCATGTCTCTCAATTGTAAAGTAGTACCAAGACAGAATAACTGTATCCCCATTGCTGTTGCTGCCCCTGCACTAGAAAATGTTGCTGTTGTAAATGATCCTATTTTCAATGCTGCTGGGAAAAATGTATTCATAAAAGCTCCTATAAGTAAAGGAACAATCATCATACCAGCAGGTACTCTTTTCAAAAATCTCATAATCATAATTCTTTTCCTCCTGACATCTTATTTTCTGCTATATTTGGTGGCCTTCAAATTCAGCTTTTTTATTTTTATTCGTATATGCGAATCAAGTTTTTATATACGAATTATTATAAATCAATAATAGCATTCTTTTATATATAAGTCAATATGTTCTATTAAAAAAATTTTATCATTATTTTCAAGCACCATTTTAAGAAGATTTCATAATAAAAAAATTTTTTCTAGGCTTTATTATTCTTTATTCATCTGTATTCTTTGTATGTATATACAAACTGTTGAAAATCTGGTATAATCAAGTTATTAATATTTAGGAGGTGCCTCTTCATGGCAAAAACTGAGCATAGACCTACATCCCGTGTACTCGATATTCTTGAGTTGCTGGCTAATAATCAGGAAGGTCTGAGTTTAACAGAAATTGCTGAGGCTATTGACGCACCTAAAAGCAGCATTCTGCCTTTGATGCATACTATGGCTCAGCGTAAATTTATATTTTTTAATGCACATACTTATAAGTATAGTATAGGTATAGGTTCTTTTTGTGTTGGTTCCGCTTACACAAGTAATATGAATGCTCTTCAGTTTATAAAATCTGAAATGAAATATATTGTAAAAAAGACTAATGAAATCTGCCAAATGGGAATATTTGACAGAGGGCAGGTACTATATGTAGCAAAAGTAGATTCTGATGATCCTATCCGTATCATTTCATATGTAGGAAAAAGGCTTCCTGCTTATTGTACTGCTCTGGGAAAAGCTCTTCTTTGTCAAAAGAATATTGATGATTTAAGAGAACTTTACCCTGATGGGCTTAAAGAATATACTCCAAATACAATAACTGATTTTGAAGTGCTTGCTGAACAACTTAAAGTAGTAAGAAAAACTATGGTAGCAACTGAAAATGGCGAAGCAAATGAACAATCTTATTGCTTGAGTGTTCCACTCTTTAAAGGAGATGATATTCTAGCTGCTATAAGTGTTAGCATTCCTTCATTTAGAATGACTGATGAAAAAACTGAACTTATAAAATCACTGCTTTTGGAAACTAAAGTTAAAATAGAAACTTTCTTCCGTGAACATGATATAGATAGTACTCAGCTTACACTTTCTAGCTAGAAACAAATATATTTCAAGAAGAATTATGAATAAACTGATAGTTTTAAATATAGATTTTGCTTCAAAAACTGGTGATAAAAATTTTATTCATCCTGTAATTATTCAAAGTGATAAAGAAAATATTCTCATTGATTGTGGAAATCTTGGTTTTCCTCCTTTATTAGAAAAAGAAGCTAAAAAATATAATTTTGATTTTTCTCAACTTACAAAGATAATCATAACTCATCATGACCATGATCATATAGGAGCTCTTTATGAAATAAAGGAAAAATATCCACATATACAAGTTGCTTCTTCACTTGTGGAAAAACCATATATTGAGGGAAAGAAAAAATCTCTAAGACTGGAACAGGCAGAAAGAATATATTCTACTCTTTCTGAAGAAGAAAAAGTAAATGCAGAGTACTTTCATAATATGCTGAAAGCTATAAAGCATGTGCCCATAGATATAACCATAGATGAGAATACTAAAATAGATTGGTGTGAAGAATTGAAAATAATTGCCACTCCTGGACATATGCCAGGACATATTTCTATTTATTTAGAAAAATTTAAAACACTCATAACTGGAGATGCCATGGTAGCTGAAAATGGAAATCTCCTTTTAGCTAATCCTCAATTTACTCTTGATATGAATGAGGCTATTAATTCTATAAGAAAATTTCTAAATTATGATATTCAGCAGGTTGTCTGTTATCATGGCGGTGTAATAACAGGAGATGTTACTTCCATCTTAAAAAATCTCTTAAAATAACAGGAGGTATTATGAATATTTCTCAAAATATGCTTAATAATATACTTTTAAATTTTGAAAAAAGAAATATGAAGGGATATTTTGTTGAAGATATACCTCAACTGATAAAGTTAATAAAAGAACTGGTTCCTGAAAACTCAATTGTTGGCTGTGGTGATTCAATAACTCTTGAAGAAGCTGGAATATATAGTATTTTTAGAAATGGTAATTTTATTTTTCTGGATAAATATAAAGAAAATTTAACAAAAGAGGAAAAGAAAGAACTCTATATCAAAAATTTTTCTGTCAATACTTTTATAAGTGGAGCAAATGCAATAACTGAAGATGGAAGAATATTTAATATAGATGGAAGTGGAAGCAGAGTAGCCCCTATTATTTATGGTCCTAAGCAAGTAATAATAGTAGTTGGAATAAATAAAATAGTTCCTGATCTGGATCATGCTGTCCATCGAGCAAGGCAGACTGCTGCTCCTCTTGATGCAGTGCGTCTTAAAAAGAATACCCCTTGTGCAAAACTTGGATATTGTATAGACTGTCGCCATCCTGAAAGAATATGCAATTCTTTTGTGGCTATTGAAGGACAATTTATTAAAAATAGAATTAAAGTTATTATCATTGATAAAAATATGGGATTTTAAAATTAAAATATAAAAAAGCTGGTTCAGAAGTAAAATCATCTGCCAGCTTTTATTCTTATTTGAAGTTTTTATAGTCGCTATTTCAAAAAATAATTTATGAATATCATTAAAAAACAATATTTATTATCATACATAGACATTAAAAAACAATATTTTTCTATACTATAATTTTTTATTCTTTAAAAACTAATGCTTCAAAATCTTCTATTGGCAGTGGCTTAGAAAATACATATCCTTGTATAAGGTCACAACTGCTTTCTTTAAAAAATTCTAATTGTTCCTTTGTTTCCACTCCTTCAACTACAGTTGTTAATTTTAAATCTTTAGAAAGATTTAAAATGGATAATATAATTTTTTTTTCACGAAGATCATTTGCTAAATCTAATGAACAAAATTCTTTATCTAGTTTTAAAGTATCTATATCAAGTTTTTTTAATATATTTAAAGATGAATATCCACTTCCAAAATCATCTATAGAACATAAAAATCCTTTTTTATGTATCTTATCTATAATCGAAGGCAATATTTCTGAATTTTCAAATGCTATACTTTCTGTTAATTCAATTTCTAACAAGCTTGGTGCTATACCATATTTCTTCAATATTTCCTCATATCTATCTAAAAAATTTTCATTTATTAAATGAATCCTTGACATATTTACAGAAATTGGAATAGGCTTTTTCCCTGCTAAAATCCATTTTTTTAGTAAAATACATACTTTTTCAAAAACATATATATCCAATTCTATAATAAATCCATTTTTTTCAAAAAAAGGGATAAACTCATTTGGAGGGATTAAACCTTTCTTATCATCTATCCATCTAACTAAAGCTTCTGCTCCTGTTATTCTATTTTCTCTTAATGAAAATTTAGGCTGTAAATATACAATGAACTTATTATTTTTTAAATCTTCTTTCATTGAATTTTCCATATCTTTTTCATGAATCAATTTTTGTCTTTTTTCCTCTGAATAGAATTCAATACTGCAGACGTTCCGTTCAATAGAAGAGACTATTGATTTTCTTGCAACATGTGCTCTATCCTGCATTTGTGTTATTGATAATGATAAATCATCAATTATATAAACTCCTGCTGTAAAAGTAAATATATATTTTGATGAAGAATAAAAATTAAAACTATTAATATCTTCTACTATTTTATTTAAACGTTTTTCAATAATTTCTTTAGAAGAAAATTTTAAAAGAATAGCATAGTTATCTCCAGAAAGTCTAGCTGCATATTCTTTTTCATCTAAATATTTACGAATAATTTTATATATATACTTAAGAACTTTATTTCCATCTTCAATTCCATAAATATCATTTATAAGTTTAAATTTCTTAAGATTAAACCAAACCATTGAATATGAAGACAGAGGAGAAATATAGATTAACTTCTCTGCTTCCATTTCAAAACTTTTCTCATTAAGCCCTTCAGTAATCTTATCTATATAAGCTATTTTTTTTAATTCTATATTTGCTTTATCTAATAATTCTTTTTGACTATTAAGTTCTGTTATATCAAAATAAATGAATAAATAAATGGGGTCATTTTTTGTCCATTCAACACATCCTCCATTTACCTGCATCCATATTTTTTGATTATCCTTATTGAAAAAACTTACAGTAAAATCTATATCTTTCCCTTTACGCAATTTTTTAAAATATTTCCATGGAAGGTTTAAATCATTTTTCTCATCTATATACTTTGAGTTGTCTCCAAAAAAATTTAAAAACTTGTTATTAGCTTCTAAAAGTTCAAATCCTTTTTCTCTTATTATATATTTTGCTACACATCCTGGCAATTTGTTATAAGTTATTTCCTGCTCTATCTGCATAAGTATCTCTTTACTTATATCTGTCATTATAGTGTAAGAAATTAGGAATCCATCTTTTACTTCATTTGTTAAATTGCCTATAAGTTTTACCCATAACTTTTTTCCATTCTTATGTCTTATTCTTGCTATACATTCATAAGATTTTTTATTCATTTCCAATGTTTCTTTAACTAAATTCGTCAATATATTCCAATCTTCTGGATCATCTTTATAATATTCATCACAATGATTATGATACTTATTTTCATATTCTTCTTTAGTATATCCAAACATCTCATAATAGTGATTATTTGCCCATACAACTGTATAATGATCATCTAAAAGATGCTTACTAACACTTACATTTAAAGAACTAAGTAAAATATTATATTCTTCATTTTTTTCAATTATATTATCCAATGACTTTTTCACCATCCATTCTTATCTTAAGTATCATACAATTGTATATTTTCTTAATAAGATTATAGTATAATTTTACTTCTATCCATTAAATTATACAAAGCTTTTCAGAAAGAAATCTTGAAAAATATGTAGATAGACTAAATAAAGTTATTTATATTTAAAAAAATTACTATCAAAAGATAAAATCTTTTTATTGATATTAAAAGGTAATTTATAAAAGATAGAATAAAAATTATTATTGTTTATATGAGTATGGAATTTCAATGTGGTTCCACAACCTATAATCTATTGAAGCAACTTTAGAACTTATAGATGATAAATAATATTGGCATCTGATAAATTAATAAACTTCAAAAACTTATTCCACATTCCACACCTAAAATGTTAACTCAGCAATTTTATATAATAATTTCATTTCTCCACTCTCTTTGTAATAATTTTTCTTTTCAGCGTACATAAACTTGTCTGCTCTAGCTATCTGTTTATCTACCATTATTTTTCCTGTATTCCAATCAGTTCCAATAGATACACTTAAATCTTTATCTAAGTCTATAATTTTTCTTAAATATCTTATATCTTCTTTAAATTTTTCTTCTGATGTATTATTACAAAATACTACAAATTCATCTCCACCTATACGAAAAACATCTTCCTTAAATATATTTATCAATATTCCTGCAATACGTTTTAACATCTCATCTCCATAGATGTGTCCATATGTATCATTTATTATTTTAAGTCCATTTAAGTCCATATATATTATTCCTAAAGTTTTTGGAGGATTTTTTTCTATTTCTTCAAGAGTACTTATATATTTATTTCTATTCCCTAAGCCTGTAAGCATATCTGTAAAACTCATCTCTTCCAATCTAGCAAAAAGTTTGCGTTTACGTATGTCATCCATAACAAAAAAAGTTACTGATTTTAAAAGAGTTAAATCATTTGTATTAGCTGATGGATTATCAACACCTAAAAACCCAATTATTTTATCATTCTCTATCAAGGGAGCAACTACTAGACTTTCTATTCCTTGAGCTGTAAGTATTTCATATTCAACACTTTTTTTAGTTACAGTTTTTCCGACAGAGGTGATATAAACTCCTCCCTTAGCTTCAAAATCTTCAAACCAACGTTCTATTGAACATAATGGTACAT
>UMAA01008284.1_pt1 | contig 21507 bp, 24 predicted proteins | sample 1963611 | NCBI WGS metagenome assembly UMAA01 (sample SAMEA4835906, study PRJEB28245) | human gut metagenome | biome: gut microbiome; material: fecal sample | place: Denmark | collected 2008 | reverse complement strand
GATTTCACATTTTAAAAGAAGGAGTGCCGGATCTTGCGATCCGGCAAGTATGAAAAAGAAAAAGTTTTATTATAAATAAAGCGTTTGCTTTATTTGCTTATTAATATACAGGGAAAATGTGTGCAAAATGTGATGGACTGTTGAAGAAATTGTGATTAAATTCTAAAAAACTTATAAAAAAAGAAAAAGACCTGAAAAGGTCTGTAAAAAGAAGGAGGGCCGGACCTTGCGGCCCGGCATAAGTATGAAAAAGAAAAAAGTTAAAAATCTATGTGAAAAAGCATTTGCAACCTGTTTGTAAAGCATTTGCTTTATTTGCTTATTAATATACAGGGAATTTGTGAGCAAAATGTGATGGACTGTTGAAAAAAACGTGATTAAATTCTAAAAAACTTATAAATTAGAAGTAAGATTATTGTTCACACACCACTATCCCGCGAGGTGTTTTGGCATGAATATGCCAAAATCCCGAGACATACAAGCCAAAATTCCATTGCCGCAGGCAATCTGGAATGAATTTTGGCTACGTTACTGTGAACGGAGTGAACAATAACGTAGGAAGAAAACACAAGGTGGAAAACTGAAAATAAGCATTGTAAAAATCCGAACTGTAATTTATAATAAAATTCAATGGTAACGGTTCAATATCTTTACAGTTACAAATAATGAGAAACAAGGAGGAAAACATGAAAAGAGAAACAGTCGTCGTACTGGATTTCGGCGGTCAGTACAATCAGCTGGTTGCCAGACGTGTGAGAGAATGTAACGTATACTGCGAAATCTATTCATACAAGACCGATCTTGAGAAAATCAAGGCAATGAATCCCAAGGGAATCATCCTTACCGGTGGTCCGAACAGCTGCTATGAGGCAGATTCACCTACATGCAATAAAGAATTATTTGAGCTTGGTATTCCTGTTCTGGGACTTTGCTATGGCGCACAGCTTATGATGCATGTTCTGGGCGGAAAAGTTGAGAAAGCAGATGTGAGCGAATATGGAAAGACAGAGGTTCTGGTAGATAAGACAGATTCCAAAATCTTCAAAGACGTATCTGACAAAACAATCTGCTGGATGAGCCACACAGATTATATTTCTCAGGTTGCACCAGGATTTGAGATTGCTGCTCATACAGCAGACTGTCCGGTAGCAACTGCACAGAATGAGGAGAAGAAGCTGTATGCGATCCAGTTCCATCCGGAAGTGCTTCATACAGTAGAAGGAAAGAAGATGCTTTCCAACTTCGTACTTGGTGTATGCGGATGTGCCGGAGACTGGAAAATGGATGCTTTTGTTGAGCATACTATCAGAGAAATCCGCGAGAAGGTCGGGGATGGAAAAGTTCTTCTTGCCCTGTCAGGTGGTGTTGACTCTTCCGTTGCAGCAGGACTTCTTTCCAGAGCAATCGGCAAGCAGCTTACCTGTGTATTTGTAGATCATGGTCTTCTTCGTAAAGATGAGGGAGATGAGGTTGAGGGTGTATTCGGACCAAACGGTCAGTTTGACCTGAACTTTATTCGCGTCAATGCACAGCAGAGATATTATGACAAGCTGGCAGGTATTACAGAGCCTGAAGCAAAACGTAAGATCATCGGTGAAGAATTTATCCGTATTTTTGAAGAAGAGGCCAAGAAGATTGGTGCGGTAGATTTCCTGGCACAGGGAACTATTTATCCGGACGTTGTAGAGAGTGGTCTGGGCGGAGAGTCCGCAGTGATCAAATCTCACCACAATGTAGGCGGACTTCCGAATTTCGTTGATTTTAAAGAAATCATTGAGCCGCTTCGTGATCTTTTCAAGGATGAGGTTCGTAAAGCAGGTCTGGAGCTTGGAATTCCGGAGAGACTGGTATTCCGTCAGCCATTCCCGGGACCGGGACTTGGAATCCGTATTATCGGTGAAGTTACTGCAGAGAAGGTTCGTATTGTACAGGATGCAGATTTCATTTATCGTGAAGAGGTAGACAATGCTGCAGCTGAGTATAAGAAAGAACATGGTGAAGATCCTTCATGGATGCCGAACCAGTACTTTGCAGCACTGACAAATATGCGAAGTGTAGGCGTTATGGGTGACTTCAGAACTTATGATTACGCTGTAGCGCTCCGCGCAGTGAAGACTATCGATTTCATGACAGCTGAATCTGCTGAGATTCCGTATGCAGTACTGAATAAGGTTATGAACCGCATTATTAACGAAGTTAAGGGCGTTAACCGCGTATTCTATGACCTGACCAGCAAGCCGCCGGGTACGATTGAGTTTGAATAGTGTAAAAATAGCGGGAAGCCTTATAAAAAGGGGCTTCCCGTTTTCTTCGTCTATAAAATGTCTACAGTTTCTTTTAATGTTTATTTTCTTTTTCCCATTCAGCACGTAGTTTTTCCATGCGTAATTTTAAACGTTCATCTTCAGATATAGATGAATAGTCAATTTGAGTAACCGGATAATCGTTGTATATTTCTATAACTTTCCTTTTTTGTTCATTATAGTATTCCTGAGAGCAATCGTAGTTAATTAATTCACTATGGAGCTCGTATGCTTTTTTGATCATGGCACAAATAGTAGCACTATAAAGCTGTTCTGGATGCAATCGATTTTCATTATGATAGAAAGTCACTTGAATCCAATTTCGAAGAGCATCATTGGTTTCGCCATTTACTTCTGAATCAATTTTATCATGTATTATTGTTTTACAGGAGAATTCGTTTACCTCATATAAGCTGAATAATACATTCATAATGTCTCCAAGAGAATGAAAACCTGTAGCATTATCATTTCCACATAGCCAATCGATAGATACATGACATTTCTGGGAAATATTTATTAATACATCTACAGTGGGCTTATTACGTCCACTTTCATATGCAGATAATGTTGGTTGAGGAATTCCCATAATTTCGGAAAATTCTTTTTGAGTTTTCTGCATTATGACACTTCGTAAGTTCTTCAAACGTTCACCAAATATGTTTTCTTTCTTATTATTAGATATAACAGGTAATGTCATAAGTATTATCTCCAATCTGCTGTCTACTTATTTCCATAATTATAACACATAAAATGGAATAAACAAATTAAAAATATAAAACAGCATGCAAATAATTATTGACATACAATAATTATAATAGTATAATATATTATATCAGAAATAGTAATATACAGAAAGGAGAGTAATAATGAAAGAAGGAAAGCCGTTATATATTGGCGTTGATGTTATCCAGAATGACCTCCGAATTTCGAAATCTAAGGCTTATGAGGTGATCAGAAATCTCAATGAAAAATTAAAAGAAGCGTATCCAAGAGCAATTATTGTGGCGGGCAGAGTCAATCGCATATGGTACGAAGAGGCATGCCTCAAAAATAGATTACATTGATGAAGGGGAATCTATGGCAATTAAAAAGGAAAAAATACGAAATAATTACACGAAGGTGAGTAACAGTGTGCTACGGGACAAAATGCTATCTGTAAAAGATAGAGGAGTCTACTGCACAATCTGTAGTCTGTCAGATGACTGGAAATTTTCTTTGAGCGGATTATGTGCCATTGTTCCAGATGGTGTTGATGCAGTACGGACATCTCTTTCCAACCTGCAAAAAGCTGGTTATATAGATTGGAAAAAGACTAGAGGTAAGGATGGCCGGTATATCAGTAGACTTGAGGTATTTTCCGACAGAAAAATGTTAACGGATGAAAAAATCTCAGCAAAACCCCCTTATGGAAAAACCGACAAGGATAAGCAATCGCGGGATAACCACGTGGGAAAAGCCGTCATGGACAATCCGACAGTATATAATACTGACAATATTAGACAGGACATCAATACTGACAATAATAGATCCATCAATCAATCAGAGGGAGAGCTAGAGACTGATGGAGAGATAGAAGAATACCGAGAATTAATCGCAGATAACATTAATCTGGACAGTCTGCTTGCTATAGCTGTGCAACATAATAATGATGAGGTGCAGATGGTCCGAGAAATCTACGATGTTATATGCGACATGGTATGTTATCCTAGGAATCATGTAATGATTAAGGGGGTTGCGTATCCGTGGAAGACCGTACAAGCGCAATTTTTGAAATTGCAATATTATCATATCAGAGATATCCTCAATCGCATTGTGGAGACAGAAAGAGTTAAGAATATGTCAGCTTATCTGGTATCAACATTATATACACAGAGCCTCGCAGGAAAAATGGAAGAGCAGGTCAATATATCTGATGACCTACTTACATATATGCGCGGGACCCCATATTGAGAGGAGTTATGTATGGATCATGGCAGTATATAAGGATCGTTGGAATGGATATAATGGCGACACCTGGCGTGTCGCCTGCTACTACAGAAATTGGAAGGGCGAGCGTAAGAAGCACGATAAAAGAGGCTTTGCCACTAAAAAAGAAGCCGTGATTTATGAGCGTGAGTTTCTTGCCAAGACCAGCAAAAATATCAATATGGGATTTGGAACTTTTTTGGATATCTATATGAGTGATATGCGACCGCAATTAAAAGAAAGTACAATGGCCAATAAAGAAAACATTATCAATACGCATATTCGTCCTTATTTTATAAATAAAAGCCTTTCAGAAATTACTTCTACAGATATTTTACAGTGGCAGAATGAGCTTCTAAGTCAACGTGATGACAATGGAAAAGGATATTCTCAGATTTATCTTCGAACAATTCAGAATCAGTTGAACGCAATATTTAATCATGCGGTGAAGTACTACGAATTGCCTAAAAATCCTTGTATTGCCAATAAGAAAATGGGTAAGGCAAAGGGAAAAGAGATGCAGTTCTGGACTAAGGAAGAGTATTTAAAATTTTCCAAAGCAATTATAGACAAGCCCATGTCATACTATGCATTTCAGATTCTCTATTGGACCGGGATTAGGTGCGGAGAACTGCTGGCACTTACAAGGGGCGATTTTGACTTAGACGGCAGAAAATTGAAAATTAATAAAACTTATCAGGTGGTTAAGGGCAAAGAGTTAGTTACGTCTCCTAAGACAGAAAAAAGTAATCGGGTCATTGAACTTCCGGAATTTCTTTGCAAGGAAATGCAAGATTATTTTGATTTGCTTTACAAAATAGACAATAACAGTAGAATTTTTCAAGTCACAAAAAGTTATCTTCATCACGAAATGGATCGTGGAAGTAAGGCGGCAGGAGTGAAAAGAATCCGAATTCATGATCTCAGACATTCTAGTTGTGCATTGCTTATTAATCTTGGATATTCTCCGGTACAGATTGCAGATCGCCTGGGACATGAGAGCATTACAATTACGGAACGATATTCACATTTGTATCCGTCTGTTCAGAGAGACATGGCCAATCGTTTAGACGAAGCGTTTAAAGAAGGTGAGTAAGATGCTTGAAGGAAGATTGGGGTATAACAGCGACAATGACAGGTATGGATTACTGGTTTCTGATTTATGGGAAATTGATGGATTCCATTGCGGGGAATCATTAGAAGTACTTGTGGATGGAAAATGGATTTCTACGCGAATGGAAATGGCTTGGGATGGAAGGGGAAGCCATTGGTATTTGGTAGGTACGCCTTATTTTGGCAATTTAGAGCATGAGGAAAGTGCATGGATAAGATTTATCGCAGAACAACACAGCTTGGAGGTACTCCTCCAAAAAAGAAAAATGAAAAAAACAGAGTGAGAAATATAATTATGAATTTTCGCGTTTCTCCACGTGAAAAGGAATTAATAGATGCGAGAATAAAATTAACAGGAAAGCCTAGATCAAAGTTTTTTATTGAGAGCTGTCTGTATCAAACAATTTTGATAAAAGGAAATATCAAAACTTTTAGTGAAATAAACGATAAAATAGCTGAAATAGCTGAGTCAGTTGATAAGAACCCAAAGCTTGAAGGTTTAGAACCTGAACTACAGGAATCCTTAAAAACGATACTTGAAATTATGGACAAATTATTTGGAAAAGAATAAGTTTGTGGCATAGCAAGAGAAAACAGAAAGACAATTTTAGAAATTTTTAAATAAGTGAATATAGTAAATTTGATAATATCGGTTTATCCGGTTATGGTGAGTGCACCATGAACGGGTAAACCGATATCTGCGTTATCTGCCACAATAACCTAGTGATTTTCATTTTCAGCAAAATTTGTCATATTATAACCGTTCTTATTATAAATAAGTTAATCATAGATGCTTATGCAATGGGATCAATCCATGGACGACCTGAACGCACCGCAGTAGCCTTCGCGAATTGGAGTAGTAAGGAGTCAGGCAAGACAGTTAGTAATCATTGTGAAAGCCGGCCGAGCAACCGAATGAACGGGCAAAATTGAGATCTCTGGTAACTGATGCCATCCAGACAAAAAGGGCGTATCCCATGAATGAAAAATCTGGGAAAGTGGTTTAGCAGCTTATCAATAATGTGAAAGTGATTGTACTGACTGTAGAACCGTACATGACTTGAAAGTTCAACAGAACGGAATGTAGAAAAAGAGAATGCAACGTTAGCTGTAGAATAACGAAGGTGATGGCTGACATCCGATGCTACCTTGATGCAGCGTCAACAAATCCAAGGGCGGATGAGGGACCGACCGCTAAGAAAACCGGAACAGAGGATTCTGCACACATAAGCAGTAAAAAAGTGTTTGGCTGGTCGTACACAAGACCTTCTCTTAGAGAATAAAAAAGAGTGTTCTATGCCGATCATTGTTGAATGAGAAGCGACTTATGGTTTTAACTGGTGTCCGAACCAAATTACTATGTTGAATAGTGTGAAATGAAATTGCTTAGAATATGATCCGGTGACAGCGAAGGAGGGGATCTGCTGTGGGAAGACATAATAAGGAATATGCGAGGGATATGCATCAGCAGGCTTATGACAAGCTGACAGGGATGCAGGCGTTTGGAGATAGCAAGAAGGATGATATGATCTATGACAGGGCTCATGATACGGATATAGTATCCGGAAAGATATATTCGTATTCGACATATAAGACATATTGGAAACATATCAAATATTTTGTGAAATGGGTCCAGGAGAGGTATCCGGCATGTAAAACGCTTAAGAAAGCAGAAAAATATGTCCCGGAATTTCTTCAGACACGTGTAGATGCCGGGATGTCAGCATGGACCGTTCAAACGGAAGCGGCCGCGCTCAACAAATTATATGGAATTAAAGTGGATGATCAGAAACGTTTTCAGCCGCCGCAGCGCAGAAAAGAGGATATTGTCCGCAGCCGCGGAGCAAAAGTAAGAGACAGACATTTTAGCGAAAAGAAGAATGAGGAGCTTATTAATTTCTGCAAAGGATGTGGGTTTCGCCGTAATGTTCTGGAAAAACTGAAGGGCGGGGACCTATATGACAGGAACAGAGTTGAAGCGGCACTGGAAGAAGCCCGGCTGGAAGGTGACCAGCCGATGATCAGAGCCTGTACAGATGCTCTAAAGACGTTTCCTGACAAAAAATATTTTATCCTGCATCGGAAGGACAAAGGCGGAAAGACTCGTATTTCACCGATCGTTGGGCCGAATACGGAAAAGATAGTGGAACGGATGATGAATACGGCTTCGGACGAACTGGTATGGCGGTATGTGAGCAGTAACTGTGATGTCCATGGGTACAGGGCAGATTATGCGACATACCTGTATAAGGAATATGCCCGCCCGATAGAAAATCTCAGATACAAAAATAAAATAAAGTGTTCTGATGGAAGATACAGGTCTGAGATCTATATGTGCCGTGGAGATGAAAAAGGCAAGCGCCTGGACCGCAGAGCGATAGGCGTGATCAGCATTGCACTGGGGCATAACCGGGAAGATACAGCAATATCCAATTATATAAGGAATCTGTAGGGGAGTGATAAAGCATGGCGAGATATATGAAAAAAGGAAGTCTGGGAATGATGGTTGAAGCAGCCGGCGGTGCTTCAGATCCGGGAGTAGCTGAGATAAGATTGAGTCCGGCAGAATATTCTGTCCTGCAGAAACGGATCCAGGCTGCAGAACAGGCAAGATTATCTGCAGAGTTTGATGCAGAGAGACGTGAAAGTGTTGCATATGAATATACTGATGCCCAGATCAGAAAATATAAGGAAAATATTGATATTGTGTGTATGTCCCAAAAAGAAGCGGAACAGAAGCTGGAACAGACGGCTAAAGAAAAAAATAATCTGAAGGAAGCGCTGCTGCGGCAGATCGAACTTAACAGCAACCTGAAGCGGATCGCAAGAGAACGTGCCAATGCGAAACGTGGCCTGGTACCGAAAAAAGAACATAGTGGATATGTCGTGTTATATTCTGCCCAGTATAAGCAGCACTGCAATAAATCAGAAACTGCAGATGTGTGGCACAGCGTATTACAGACTCCCTATGATGCAGGCCTTTCACTGGAACAGATAAAAGATGATATCATGGCTGAGCTGTGCAATAGAGTGCTGGCTTCTATTGGCATCCGGGGTATTCAACGGCCGCGGAACAACGGTATTTTCAGAACATGGTTAATAGAGGAGGATGGGCAGGAACAGGAGATCTGTGGACTGTACAAATGGAATTTCAGGGCAGATTACCGGTCAGGGCTGTGGGAGATGGATCTGTATCATACGAAAAGTCTGAATGTACCGGAAGAATACAGACCTGTGAAAAGAATATAGGGTAATGCTCATTTCAGCAGTTTTCTTCCATAATTATATCTAAAAAAACTTGTTTTTTTTCGTATCAGAAAAAGAACCACTAAAAATACCATATAATGATCATGACGCAGGGGAGAACATCGTAGATGCCCGCTTAGGGTGATGTTTTCCTGAACTCACTTCGAGGCGTCAATCCTTTCGTTTTGTTTCCCTGGCATTATCTATCTGTCATCATCCTTAAGAATGCCAGGGAAATTTTTGTGAATCAACAGGTTTAAATATTTGGCAGATTTTTATGGGGCCTTTGATAAAACAGAAACAGCTGCATTAATTGATATGGAAAAAGTAGTATGGCAGTTTATGTTAAGTAGTTATTTACTATAATTGTCGGGTGCTCCTATAAATTCAGCAGATTCATCACCAGCTTTACCATAACGTCCTTTTCTTCAGGCCTTGATTCAGCAATCATTAATGTAATTGCGACTAAGGTTCCATCACTAAGACGTTTTTTTCCATCTTGAAATAAAGCATTGTTTTTATCCAAAAATTCGAGAAAAAGCGATGCCGCAATTCTTTTGCAACCATCTGCATAAGGGTGATCCTTGATCATAAAATATAATAAATTTGCAGCTTTTTCTTCTAAGGATGGATATGCTTCCTGTCCAAAGATGCTTTGATACACTGCGGCAATTATCCCTGCTACTTTTCCTGCTTCTTTTTCTACTCCAAACACATCACTGTGAAATGAATCACTCATTTTTCCGACCATTTCAACACATTCTTCATAAGTTATACGATATACTGGCTTGTTTCCGTCGGGCTTACATAATGCCTGGTGATCATATTGATCAAGTAAGAATAATGCATCGGTATATTCATTCACAGCTCTAAGCACATCAGATTCCTCTATATCAAGAGCGTCAGCAAGCATTCTTGTCTGGATATCAACCGTTTTCTTTAATGCCTGAAGACGTTTTTCGTTAATAGCATAACCTTTTAAAATAAATTGTTTAAGGATAGTATTTGCCCATTTTCTAAATGCTATACCTCTTTGTGAATTTACTCTATACCCTACGGCCAATATTACATCTAAGGAATAAAATGCAACTAATTGCTTTACCCCATCAACACGCATTTTTTGCGTGTTGTTATATTTATCAACTTCTGATGACTTGAAGACATTATTGATATGTTTTCTGATATTTGTTTCATCCTTATCAAACAGTACTGCCATCTGATTTGCAGATAACCATACAGATTCACCATCCTGTGATACGGGAACCTCTAACTGAATATTTCCATCAGTAAATAAGACTAATTCATTTATCACACTATTACCTCACCTTTACATCATTCCACGTGATGTTTTCATCTGGGAATCTGATCCACCAAAAATCATTGTACATAATACCATGTGTTTTTCTACACCATTCATATGGGTTAGTTTCGTTTGCTTTTAAAATTGGGGGCATATCAGGCCATCCATTGTCAAAACATCTTGACTCAAGAAAGCCATAAATATAATGAATATCCTGCCGCTCACACATAAATGGCTGTTTTGGACCAAGTATATAGCGTTTGATGGAAGTTTCGTTTTTTTCAGTATCAATGTGGACATCAGCAATACATTCATCCTTAAAATATACAGAAAAATCGTAAATCATAAAGTTACCTCCGTTTTTATGGCTGCCTAAAGATCAAAAATTAATTTCCGCGTCAAATACATATCCGCACCTGCATGATATTGTGATTCTTTCATGTTTCGGAGTCACCGTCATCTTTGGGACAGTTCCGCATTTCGGGCATGTTACATTCGTTTTATCCATTTTCTTCAGATTTCTCATTGCTTTCCTTGATAACATACGTGATTGTTCCGACATTATCTGAGAGATGTCGTTCATCATCTGAGAATCCATAGACAACCTCCTTCATGAATCTCGTTTTATGTAGATCGTATTTATGTTTTTTCATGTTATTATTGTATCATATAGGAAACATACCGCAATAATAATTATGTGTTAAATGGAATTTTTAAAGCCCCTCCTGATAAACTGCGAAGCAGTTATTCGGTGTAGAGCCACGTAGCGGAAGCGGATTGCAAATATCCGATTGACCCAAGCCGTTTTTTAGTAAGTATTAGATATAATCATATAATACATATTCATAATCGGCTGGAATCAGATCTTTTAGATATTCCAGACCGTAATATGTATCGTTAGATTCTTTGTACATTTGAAGACAGAAATATAATGTATCCGAGCGGAATTCCTGGATGATTTTTGCGTTGACAAATCGCCATTCCCCGTCAACAGTTAAAAAAGTGTATTGCATATCTGTACAAGTATATACATCATTTCCACCGCAGCTATTCATGCATTCGCCAGCCAGGAATACTGGCTGGGCGAATAACTTATCAGTGTAGTTGATACCATGTCCAATAGCAATTTCCATGTTAGAGATAATTTTGGTGACATCTTCTCCTTCTACTTCTAACTCTGCTACGGGCAGGATCTTCAGGTTATTATTGATATGTCTGAGTACATCGCCGGTAGCAAGATCAATAAGGGCTCGCTCTACTGCTTCGTCCTGCGTAATGCCTGGATACACGAATTGAAACATATCAAGCAGATGTTCAGCATGGATTGTGAGAAATTCTCGCATAGCGTTTGTAAGGGTATCCATTGTCATTGTCTGTGTCATTAGTGTGCGCATATCTTCTAATCGCATATTACTATTACCTCGCTTTCAATTTTTGAATTTTGTATAATATGACGAAAAACTCAGAAAATGAAAATTGTATTTATGGGATTTTATTTTGGCTCCTGCAGGTGGCACTTGACGGTATTTATGAGTCGCAAAAAGAGGACTATAGAAAAATTGAATTCGGATGCAATTTTTTAGATGTGCAGATATGGTGGGATGATGTTTTTTTCGTGTCAGAATATAAAATGATGGAAATATGTTAGAGTTATATGTATAAAAAACGGAAAGGAGAAGATCCGGATGGAGAAGCAGGATGATATTTTGGAAGAGGTCTCAGCAAAATTAAGCAGAGAAATGAGAATTCCTCAGGATAGGATAAAACGTTTACTTGAAAAAATGGCTGCAGGCGAAGGTTCGAAAGAGAATACGCAGAAAATTGTAGACTTTCCTACAAAAAATCATATGGATAGAAAATCGGTCGAAGAAATGATACAGGTAGTGCAGAGGGAGATGGAGATAGTAAAAAGATACGGGCTCTACACAGAGAAAGGTACTCTGCAGACATATGAAAAGGTAAAAAATAACATGGTTGTCCGCCTGCACAATCTGATCAGAGACCGGGAGCTTTTGGAAAATGCTGTTTACAGGGTTTGCGGGGATATTGCGATTACTGTATACTGGCGGGCTGATAGTGGAAATACGTTATATTGTATGAGAATTCTTGAAAGAATGCTTAAGAGCTGGAGAAAAAGCAAAGAGACTGTGATACAGGATGCGCTGTATAATACCCTGAGGGTATCACCGCCGAAGAGGTATGATCAGACCGGCTGGATACTGGGTCAGACATATGTAGAAGATATTGAAGAAACAGCAGGATGGAAGAATGGATTGTTTGGAAATTGTATTAGTACGGAGGAGGTAACATTTGGTGCAGTTGCTATATTTTTACCCGGGGTTGCACAAAAGATTGCAGATATATATCAGGGTGATTTTTATTTTGCATTTCCATTTCAGCATGGAGTTATGGTACATAATGTTCAGGAAACAGATCCGGATATGGTATGGAACTCTATTATCCATTTGACATCAGACAGAAGGGAGGATTTTGTGTCGTGCCATGTATTCAGATATTTTAGAGAGACAGAAAAAATGGGGATAATCAGGTAGAAAAATAGTTTACATTCTTATTTTAGTGCTCATTTCATTTATTAGGGGTTTCTTAATGGAAAGAACTGAGAATGGAATGGGAGTATTGCGGCACTCTGTATGGAGAGGAGCTGCACAATGGTGGAGGGTGAATGATGAAGGAACATCTTAAAATTTATTTGACAGACGATGAAAGAGAGATGCTGTATAAGTTACAGTCAATGAGATGGTCAAGTTTCCAACTTGAACCATTGCCTAAAATTGATGGGGAATACCAGAAGATGGTCTCAGATGATCTGCAGAAAATGATGAAATATCTGGAACCGCTGGGAAACTGTAGTGCCGAATTTTCACGACAGCAGTTACATATTAATATTACACTTTTGGATGTGCTTATATATTCCATGAATGTGTTTACACAGATCGATCGTAAAGCACAGAAGCCAGAAGAAGAGATAGAAGAAAAACTGGTCATAATCACAACAGCACAAAAACTACGCCAAAAGATGGTTGATATATTAATGCCGGATGCCTGGTTTGGCACATCTCCAGATATCCAGCGGGCAACTTACAGCTGCTATGAAATAATTAATGGTTGGAGCGATAAATAGAAAATATAATGAAAGTGGGGAACCGCTTTGATTATATGAAATTAAGTCCGGAAAGAATAATGGAAATGGTGTAAGTCTCTTTTGCCAGTCTGAATTATCTTTCCGGCACTTTTTTTGCCTATAGTAATGTTAAGTATCATAACTTAAAAGTATTGACACCATTTTGGAGAAGATGTAAAATCAAGGCATAGAGCGGTGTCATAACTTAGAACCACTAAGGAAGGGAGAAAATCTATGATTTATGGATATAGTAGAGTGTCTACGAAGAGTCAGGCGAAAGATGGAAACAGTCTGGAAGCACAGGAAGCTGCGCTAAAGGCTGCTGGTGTACAAAAGATATATTCCGATGCTTTTACAGGTACAAAATCACATCGTCCGGAACTTGATAAATTGCTGGAAGTGATTCAACCAGGTGATACATTGATTGTAACTAAATTAGATCGAATTGCTAGAAGTGCATCTCAGGGTACTGAGCTAATTGAAGCGCTTCTGAAGAAGGACATTATAGTGCATATTCTGAATATCGGAATCATGGATAGTACACCTACCGGAAAGCTGATCAGAAATATATTATTTTCATTTGCAGAGTTTGAGCGTGATATGATTGTAGAGCGTACGCAGGAAGGAAAGGCTATTGCAAAGCAGAATCCGGAATTTACAGAAGGTAGACCGAAGAAATATTCAAGGCAGCAGATTAATCATGCACTTGAACTATTAGAAAACCATTCTTATAAGCAGGTTTGCCAGATGACTGGTATTAGTAAAAGTACATTAATTAGAGCAAAAAGAAAAATAGAACAAGTATAAAAAGTATTACTTTTTATACTTGTTCTATTTGTTGAACTATGTAAAATATGAATTAAAAAATATTACAATGGAATCTTCCCACTTTCTACATCTTCCTTAAACTTATCAGCGAGTTTTTTTGTTAAGCTAGATTTTCTGTAATACTGGAGTACAAAATTACGATAGCTTTTTCCATCAACAAGTATGTCGCTTTTTTTGGTCAGTAACCAATTACCATTACCGTTACCCTGTTCCCTAATGTTCCATTCTTTACCATATCGCTTGTAGATTTCATTGCTTTTTCCTTGAACGGACATTGAGTCACTATAAACATATCTAATATCCATAATATTCCTCCTATATAATAAGTTTGTAGAAGAACAATTGGTTGCTTATTAGATTATAATACAACTGTAATTTGCTGTGTATTATATATATTACCTTTTTGGATGAAAATTTGACGAGTTACAATTGTCCGTTTTGGTGTATTTCATAAACAAAATTTATATAGAGATATTTAAAATATTTCTATATAAAAAGTATTATCTTTTATATATTTATTTACTATTTAGAGATATAAACTAGTTCATAAAGGGTGTACGGTTATAAAGGTGTACTCTTACGAACACCAAGAGACACAAAAAATAGCGTGGAGTACGCGCCCCACGCTATTTTTTACTCATCAAACTGGAATTTATATATGTCTTTGCAAATATACCATATTTATTAGCTGTACACCGCCCTCATAAATTGTGTGGTCATAATTGTCAGTAAAAAAATTGGGAATCTTGTGAGAACGAACAAATCCACATTTTTCATAAAATGGTATCGTCAATGGACTGTCACCTGTTCCAACTTGCAAAACAGAATATTCATCTGCATATTTACTGGCAAGAAAATCAATTAGTGCTTTGCCATAGCCCTTTCCCTGGTTTTCCGGATCGACTGCGATATTCTTGATTTCAAGTATTCCGTTACCTTCATCGGTGACAACACATTCAGCTTTTACATCATTATCTTCAAGCACATACATAGTTCCTTTTTCAAGATAACGATCAACCATGCTCTCCTGTTCATCAGCTAATAACAATAATGATATAAACTGCTTTTTATTTTTGTTAACTTCTCGAATTTTCATACAACTTGTTACTCCATCAATTGCCATCTAATTTAATTCATCAAACTTGAATTTGTCAGTATCTCTTTTTGCATGTTTTGGGTATCGTTGCTTCATAACTCATATCAAGCAACATTTTGGTTTTGTCATCTGATACGCTGCCATCCAGTGCAACAGTAATCCAGCTATCCTTGCTCATGTGATACGCCGGGAAGAAGCCGGGTTCCTCTCGTAGTGTGCCAATCAGAATTGGGTCACATTTGAAATCGACCACTTTCAGCATTTCTTCGCCTTGCAGCCCCAGCTTGTTCTTTGGTACATCCATAATCAGAGCAAACCACTTCCGATTATTACAATGCCGGAACACCTCATAATTCGGATATTTGAGCCACGGATAATCTGTCTCAGCGTTATATGTCTCCATTATAAATGATTCTAATTCTGCGCGTTTCATAACCTCACCTCTACAACTTCTAGCTTTCTGCATGTTACTATATAGTTTTGATTACCTGTTCTTCTGCATTTTGGCCGAGGGATAATCTCTTCGTGGAAAAAATAATTGACCACGATAGGCGGATCGTTGAACGGGCGTTTGATGGAATCATCATCCCGGACATACAGTAGCCCTTCCTCTTGGCAAAACTGCCGCATCTGCGCATCCAGCATTGACCAGTAGCTGCGTTCTTTTTTATTGTAAATGGTATCGTACAGCGGCAGCAGGTCTGGATGTTTTTCCGTTATATAGTCAAAAATCGTTTTCTTATAACCGCCCCGCAAGTTTAGGTTTTCCAGCCAGACCAAATTACATTGATTCTTCGCCCGGTGGATGATGGAGGGCAGGTCGGTGAGGCCGGGGAAAATCGGCGAGATAAAGCAGGTGGTGCGCACACCAGCATCATGGAATGCTTTCATAGCGGCCAGCCGCCGCTCAATGCTCACTGCATTGTCCATATCAGCGCGAAAATCTTCGTCCAGTGTGTTTGATCGACCAGGATACCCGCGCATTGGGGAATGTTTTAATGAGGTCAAGGTCACGCAGGACCAGGTCAGACTTGGTAGCAATACTGAGGCTACATCCGCTGCCCTGCATCTGCTCTAAAATGGCGCGGGTGCGGCAGGCGGTTTCCTCCAGCGGCTGATATGGGTCGGTCACGTAACAGAGAAACAGTTCTTTCCCTGCATACCGCTCCGGGTGTTTGATTTCCGGCCAAAATTTAACGTCTATGAACTCTCCCCAGGGCTCCGGGTGATTGGTAAAACGCTTCATAAAAGATGCGTAGCAATATTTGCAGCCGTGGCCACAGCCCACATAAGGATTAACCGAATAATAATCACTCACAGGCAAATTGGATTTTGTGAGGACGCTTTTTACTTCAACGTTTCAGATGATTGGCTCCATTGTATGTATGCTCCTTTGATTTTGCTTATTTTTCACGGGACAGTTTCATCATATCCTTCATATCGGCAAAACCGATTGTTTGATACAGCGGCCTGCCTTTGTCTGAGGTTTCAAGATATATTTTTGAAATATGCCGCTGACGAGCCTGCTCTACAAGCCACCTGACGATTCTGTTCCCTATGCCGTGTCCGCGAAACTGCGGCCGGGTATAAATGTTCATCAGGTAGGCACATTTCCCGTTTAGATTGTCCGGTGAGGGCATCTCATGATAGAGGCATATCCCGCCGCAGCCGACGATTTCCTCCCCTACGTAGGCAAAGCAGGCAATATGTCCGCCCTGCGGCAGTTCTGTTTGATAGTAGCGGCGATTTTCCGATTCCAGCTCTGTTACAGACCGCTCCGAGGGGATGGAGAATACCTCATGCAAGACTTCCATTCGCCATTGCATCAATACATTCAGGTCCTGGATCGTGGCCTGCCGGATCTGAATCTCCATTATAATGCCCCCGCTTTCATTACCACCGGCAGTTTCGACACATCCGGCTTACCGTTGACATTCAAAGGAATCTGCTTCATCTTCACAAAGAACTCTGGGATCATAAAGGAAGTCAGATTTTCAGACAGTTCTTTTTTTACTTCCGAGACTTTCAGCTTATTGTCGGAAGGCACCACATAGGCGGTCATATAGGACAGTCCATCCTCGTCTGTAAAAGCCCGGACAATAGCCTGCTGCACATCCTTGCACCGATAGAGCCGGGACTCCACCTCGGCAAGTTCCACCCGCTTGCCGTAAATCATGATCTGGTCGTCCTTGCGGTGCAGGAATGCAATGTTGCCATCCGGCAGGATATAGCCCAAATCGCCGCTGCGGTACATGGTGCTACCGTCCGGCTGCCGCTCAAAAGCGCTGTTTTCCTCGGCATGGTCGCCAATGTAGCCCAGAGATACACCGCTGCCATAAATGCAAATCTCACCCGTCTGCCCTTTGGCAACCTCGTTGCCAGACTGATCCAGAATCCTGATCTGCGCACCTAGTACAGGATGACCGATGGGATAGGTACCGTCCTCCAGCACAGTTCCACTATTACAACGGTAATAGGAGGCGCAGACCGTTGTCTCGGAGGGGCCGTAGGTGTTGTAAACCTCTGCTTTGTTCAGCAGGTGATCCACATAAACGCCCCGCAACACATCGCCGCCGCTGATAAGCAGCCGCAGAGAGGACGGAATGACAGACAGGTGGTTCATTTCTGCCAGCAGATACGGAAAGCCGCTGATCATAGTCACATGGTGACGTTCCACAAAAGCCATCAACGCATGGATGTCGGCCTTATCCTCGTCAGCGGGGATGGCCAGAGCGGCACCATTCAGCAGACTGGTGAACACTTCCTCCACAAAGATGTCAAAAGAACAGACGGAATATTGCAGCATGACATCACCGGGGCCGGGATGGAACTCGTTGGCAAAGGCACGGACATAATGGCAAACATTGCGGTTGGTGACACAGACACCTTTGGGCCGCCCGGTGGTACCTGACGTATACAGCACATAGGCGGGGCGTTCCGGGTCTTCGATGGCGTTGCGCTTCCAGGAGGGTGTCTCCACGCCGCAGATCTCACAATCTGTATAGCGGATGGGGAAACTGCTCAGTTTGGGCGCAAAGGCGTGTTCCGTCAGCACAAAATCCACCTGTGCCTCGGTCATCATGTCATGGATGCGCCCGGTGGGAAAATCCGGCTCGGCTGGGACATATCGGCCGCCGCATTTGAGTACCGCCAGAATCGAGGCAATCATCTCGGTTCGGTGACGCATGACGATGCCGATGCTGTGTACTTCCTGCGGAAAGCTGCACGTGATCATATCTACCATGTTGGACAGCTCTCCAAAAGTCATGGCGCGGTCGTTTTCAATGATAGCCGGGGCATTTTCATGTTCTTTAACTACTTTCTGAAAAAGCGAATAAATCGTATCCATCGTTTTATCTCCTTGTCGGTTTATCTATTTAATATCCAGTGAATGCCAGCCGCTGTGCGCTTGTTGCACGCCTGATAGTGGCTGCCACTGTTCAGTACGAAGGTGGTTTCGATGCCTTTCCCGTGACACAGTGTTTCTATCTCCTGCGTATTCTGCTGCACAACGTTCAAAATCGGATTATCGGTGGAGCTCTCCTTGTCTCCGAGAGAAAAATACAGACAGTCAGGTTTGCGCTTCATCTCATGGGAGCACACATATTCCATGATGCCCTCAAACCAGAAGGAACCTGACATACTCGCTGCGCGGGCAAACACATCCGTTTGGTAGAGAGCGTAGAGGGCGAACAGCCCAGCCAGCGAGTAACCGGCGAGGCCCCGCCAGGCGGGCGCACCGGGAAGGAGCGCTTCCGCTTCCGGCATAATTTCATCCAGAAGCAGTTTCAGGTAATCATCCGCACCCCCGGTGCAGGGCGTATCGTGTTTAGAGATCGGCCCCATATACCACGGTGTCATGTCATGATCCCATTTCAGCTTACTGACCGCCACCAGACAGAAATCTGGGCAGCCGAGCGCCATCAGGTTTTTATACACACTGTTAACGGCATTGGAAAAGGTGTTGAGATAGATAACTGGGCTGCCCGGCTTTGCGCTTGGGTATATGTCCACTCTTTTTTGTTCTATGGTTAAAGAAGTCACCTTGTTGCCTCCTCTCTTGACGATTCATTGTATAAATATTGTACGGTATCCGAAAACGAAAGCAAGTACGCAGAAAGTTCGTACATAGTATCAAACGTAAGCGATGAATAATCACCCGGTCACGACTTCCAGGGAACTTTAAATATTCAGGTTCCCACGTTCTTCAGGTCTTACTTTTTCGATATCTATGATCCCTGTACATCTTTCTTTTATAAAGTCACTCCATGGCAGCAGCTGTTTTATGCCTGCGGGCTCATTTTTATAGTCCGGCATATACAGCAGCAAGGTGTAGAGATAATGATAGATGTTCAGGTTAGTGGCTTTCGCTGTTTCTATGAGACTCAATACAATGGCACTTGCCGTTGCTCCATCAGCAGTATCATGAAACAGAAAGTTTTTACGCCCCGTCACATAGGTTTTTGCCCGACGTTCCGCTGCATTATTAGAGATCTCGCATCTTCCATCCAGTAGATAATTCATAAGGGTCTCTTTATGATTAAAGGCATAGTTTACCGCTTTTTCAAGCTTACTCCCGCCAGCAGGCTCCAGGGTTTCCAACCATGTCCAGAATTCATTCCAGATGGCAGGTTCTGTTTCCTGGCGTTTCTGTTTTCGTTCTTCCTGTGGAAGTTCTTTGTAGAGACGTTCCATATAGAAAAGACGGTTACAGAATGCAACTCCTTTTTCGGCAGGGAGCAGGGAACTGTCTTCTGCAGTTCCCTGCGGAGGTTCTGCAAGTTCCTGTTCAGAATTAATGTCCAGAAGTTTCAGCTTTTTCTGACGTGCTTTTGGGACTGCTTCAAAGAACTTACGCCTGCAGTGGGCAAGACAGCAGACCAGGACAACATCTTCGATCCTGCCGTATGCACTATACCCATCACACTGGAGCATCCCAGTGAAACCATGGAGAAATTCTATCGGATAATCCCCGCTCCGTCCGGGTCTGTAATCATACAGGATGATCGGTGGTTTTCCATCAGTCCCGCTCAGGTAGATCCACATATAGGATTTTGAAGTGGCAGTTTTTCCCTCTTCATGAAGCACCTGACAGGGTACTTCGTCTGCATGGAGGATCTCTCTTGCCAGCAGTTCGTGATACATTACTTCATAGACTGGAGAGAGATATTCCAATGAACAGTAATTGTACCAGTGCGCTGCAGTTTCTCTTGGGACAGGCACCCCTTTTTCCATCCAGTCTTTTGACTGACGGTAAAAGGGAAGGTGCAGAAAGCTTTTCTGGTACATGACCATTGCCACCATATCCGGCGATGCGGGACTATGGGCAAGAAGCGGTGTCGGTGTTTTTGCCTCTACGATCATTGTTTCATCCTCCTGCCGACATACAGGACACATAAGGGTTTCCTGCATGTAATGGACCCTTACCACTTTTGCCAGAGTGATACGCAGTTCTTCCCGGACAAACTTATACCCCAGGTGTTCCATCGGGGAACCACAGTCCGGACAGATCCTTTCTTCCGGGGGAACATCGCAGGAGATCTCTTTTATGGGAAGGGCCTCATACAGATCTGCACGAACAGACTTTTTTCTTCTGGTCCGTGTATGTTCTTTTACAACGGTCACCGTTTCTTCCTCCTGGATTCCTTCCTCCTGATCAGGACGCCTGGTCTTTTCGCTGGATGTTCCAAAGATCTTCCTTTTCAGTTCATCTATCGTCTCGTTCAGGTTCGCAATAGTGCTGCGGAGCTCTTTTATGGTAGCTCTGAGATCCACAATGGTCTGTTCCTGTTCTTTATTCGTGTTTAATAAAAGCTGGATCATATCTTCTGTATCATGAGGCATGGCATTTCCGTCCTTTGTTTTCTTATCCCTATTATAAAAGAAGTACGGGGATATGGCAAACAGACGGGACAGATGGTACTGTCAATCTGACGGTACCTCAGTTGTGGATATCTTTCCTAAAAAAATGAAAGATATGCCTGTATGCTCATTCTTTTAGGAAAGATATCCACCTGCTGTTTTAAAACAGATGTTTTTTTGAGTCTCATCCACATCGCATTCGAAAGGAAAAAAGAAAGCAGTGGATAAGTGTCTGGCGGCTGCCTGCTGTCACGGATATAGAAAATTTAAAATTCTCTGTTTTGCACAAAGGATCAGAAATCTTTTTTTCTGCCTGTGCCTTTGATTGCTTTAGGCTGATCGATGGAAAGACCTTCCATAAGCCACCGGAATTCCTGACGCGTCAAAAGACGGGCTTCCGAAGCATTCCGCGGCCACTGGAACCTGCCGTTTCCGTCAAGCCTTTTCTGGAGCAGCACAAAACCATCCTTATCAAAATGGAGTGCCTTAAGTTTCCGGCTATCCCTTCCGCAGAAAAGATAAACTGCATTTGCATACGGATCGAGTTCATAAGTATCGCGTATGATAGCCATAAGCCCGTCGAAACTTTTTCGCATATCTGTACGTCCGGTGATAACGAAGATCTTAGACACACCGGACAGATCACCTAACA
>UMAA01005936.1_pt1 | contig 21611 bp, 16 predicted proteins | sample 1963611 | NCBI WGS metagenome assembly UMAA01 (sample SAMEA4835906, study PRJEB28245) | human gut metagenome | biome: gut microbiome; material: fecal sample | place: Denmark | collected 2008 | reverse complement strand
TCAATAAAGTCCGGACCTTTTTTATGTACGTTGTACGATTCGTATATGATTCGTTATTTCTCCAGTAAGTCTTTTAGGAAAGCATCCAACTCCTCATCCAATCCCTTCAGCAGCTCTTCGTTTACCAGCAGGGTGTCATCATCCAGCAACAAGAGTTCGGCTATGGTTTCCTTGTCGTCATCTACCAATACGAAAGAGAAAGGCTTCATGATGGTCAGCTTGTCAAAAGCACCCCGGTTCTTGAGGTTGCAGAGCAGATTGCTCAGGATGCGTTCCATGTTTTCGTAGAAATCATCGCCTTCGTATGTCATCCATTCTTCTATGGTGGTACTGGCGAGTTCTTTGTCATCATCGTCGAATATGGAAAATTCGCCCGAACTTTGGTTGGCTTGCAGATGGATATCCGTAACGACTGTCTGCTCACAACCGCAAGCGTACTTGCCGATTGCCTGTTTGATAGTTTCTTCGAGAAGAGATAATGCCGGTTGACTGAGTTTCATAATTGCTTTTCTTTACTTAATGGATGTTCAAAGGTATAAAAAAAACAATTACATTTACAGTATTTGACTAAAAATCATTATTAAATCGCTGCATTTGCATATTTAGGCGCGATAAGCCTTCTTTCCGCTCCTTTAATTCGGTGGCGTAAAGTGTTGTAAGGACGTAGTAGGGGATATCCGCTTTGCCAAGGTGAGTCAAATCTTTTTTATCCACGCCGTCTACGATACGTGCTTCGGCTTGCGCTTTCAACGCCCAGTCGAGAGCGGCGGCAATACTGTCCTGCATTTCATAGCCGACAGCAAGGTTATAGGCTGCCTGCATCTTTTTCTTTCCTTTTTGGGTGGCATAGGTCTGCTTCCATAGCCCGATGGCTGTGTTCCATTGCTTGTCCCGGGCATATACAGCGGCATCGCGCATGTTTACGGAACCGCCGCAGAACAGATAGCGGTTGGCGGTTTTCCAATACGGTAGCAGTTTTTTTACCGGTATGGTTCCGGCAAAATCAGAAGCTTGTTTTATCAGTTCTTCTTCACTGATGAGGTTGCCTTGTACAAAGGGACCGTTTCCGGTTTCTTCCCAGAAAATGCTGTCGTTAGCGTTGATTGTAGCCATAGGGGTACTGCGGTTGGGCAGGTAAATCCTGACAGTAGGATATATCCGGGCATCTACCGTGCCGTAATAAATACCCCAGTCGCGCATGTACTTTATTTTGCGGACAGAGCGTATCTGTACGTTTTCCAATGCGATGAGGAAATCTACGTCCAAGTCATGCACCAACCGGTTTGTTTCTTCTTGTGACAGTGCTCCTTCGCGGGGAGTGACATCGTGGGCACGTAAGGCCGAATCGCAGATAACCACTTCGTTGAAGTAGTTCTCGTGGGCAAGGGCTTCGGCAAGGGATTCCGTGGCAATGGCGGCATTGCCGTTGTAATAATCTGTTTTGCTGACTATCTCAAAATCGTCTTTTTTCTTCTCTTTGGCAAGAATAGGCTTGTTGTCCGGAACTTCAGGCATGTTATTGACAATGGCTACCCGTTTCAAACTCGGTGGGAAACTTACATCCGCCGGTAACATATAATCTATGGCAAGCGGTTCGACGGTTTGGCAACCCGCCAAAAACATCAAACAAGACAGTAACAGGTAATAAGAGTATTTAGTCATAGTCTTTTATTCTTAGTTCTGAAAAACAAAAGTAATCTTTTACTTGAATAAATAAAAGCCTCGAACAGTTTTTAACCGTTCGAGGCTCTTATTATAGTGATTAGCGATTAGTGGTTAGTGATTAAGATTGGTACTCAATGAACCCTTAATCGCTAATCTCTAACCACTAATCGTTATTTTACGCGTTCTTTCCGTGACAGTTCTTGTACTTCTTACCGCTTCCGCAAGGACAAGGGTCGTTACGTCCCACTGTCTTTTCTACGCGGATAGGTTCGCGTTTCTGCTGTTCGCGCGTATCCTGCTGGGCGGCGGCTTGCTGGTTCGGGTCGGTCAGGTCTTGCTTTTGCTCGCGATATTTGCTTAAATCCTGACGTTGTTCGGGAGCTGCCTGACGAACTTCCTGCGGTTCCTGTACCGGGATTTGTCCGCGCATCAGGATGGAAACTGTCTGATTGTTTATCTTGTCTACCATTGTATCGAACAGGTTTACAGACTCCAGCTTGTAAATTAACAGCGGGTCTTTCTGTTCGTAGCTGGCATTCTGTACGGAGTGTTTCAAGTCATCCAGTTCGCGCAGGTTCTCTTTCCATGCTTCATCGATGACATGCAGCAGGATAGACTTCTCAAACGCTTTCACTACTTCCTTGCATTCGCTTTCATAAGCGGCTTTCAGGTTGCAGGAGATGTTATACATGCGCTTGCCGTCTGTAATGGGAATCAGGATGTTTTCGTACATGTGTCCTTGATTCTCGTATACCTGCTTGATAACCGGATAAGCGATTTGTGCCATACGTTCGGTTTTGCGTTTGAAAAGTTCCATGGCAGCATCGAAAGCCTTATCGGCAAGTTTCTCCTTTTTCTCGTTGCGGAACTCCTCTTCCGTGAACGGAGTTTCCATGGCAAGTGTCTGGAGAAGATCCATCTTGCAGTCTTCATAGGTAGGAACTTCGATCGCATTGACACAACGGTCCCAAATCATGTTCACAATGTCCATGCCGATACGTTCGCCCATCAAAGCGTGGCGGCGTTTGGTGTAGACTACGGTACGCTGTTTGTTCATCACATCGTCGTACTCCAGCAGGCGTTTACGGATACCGAAGTTGTTTTCTTCCACTTTCTTCTGTGCACGTTCGATAGACTTGGAAATCATGCTGTGCTCAATCATTTCGCCTTCCTTGAAACCGAGCTTGTCCATAACGCCGGCAATACGGTCGGAAGAGAACAGACGCATCAGGTCGTCTTCCAAAGAGACGAAGAATACAGATGAACCGGGGTCACCCTGACGTCCGGCACGACCACGCAACTGGCGGTCTACACGGCGCGACTCGTGACGCTCCGTACCGATAATGGCAAGACCGCCCGCAGCTTTTACTTCCGGGCTCAGCTTGATGTCCGTACCACGACCCGCCATATTAGTGGCAATGGTTACGGCGCAACTCAAACCGGCTTTGGCTACGATGTCGGCTTCCTTCTGGTGCAGCTTCGCATTCAGTACGCTGTGCTCGATATGGCGCATAGTCAACATCTTGCTCAGCATTTCGGAGATTTCAACGGAAGTAGTACCCACCAGGACAGGACGTCCGGCTGCCACCATTTTCTCAATCTCTTCGATAACGGCTTTATATTTTTCGCGTTTGGTCTTGTAAACGCGGTCGTTCATATCGTTGCGGGCAATGGGGCGGTTGGTCGGGATAACGACTACATCCAGTTTGTAGATGTCCCAAAGTTCGCCTGCTTCCGTTTCGGCAGTACCGGTCATACCGGACAGCTTGTGATACATACGGAAGTAATTTTGCAGTGTAATCGTTGCAAAGGTCTGTGTGGCGGCTTCCACTTTCACGCCTTCTTTGGCTTCGATGGCCTGATGCAAGCCGTCGGAGTAGCGGCGGCCTTCCATGATACGTCCGGTCTGTTCGTCCACAATCTTCACCTGACCGTCGATAACCACGTATTCGTCGTCTTTCTCGAACATGGTGTAAGCTTTCAACAGTTGGTTGATGGTATGTACACGCTCGCTCTTGATGGCGAAGTTGGTCATAAGGGCGTCTTTCTTGGCAAGGCGTTCCTCATCCGTCAGGTCTTTTTCATTTTCCAGTTCGGAGAGCTGGGCGGTGATGTCGGGAAGTACGAAGAACGTAGGGTCGGCGGAGTTACCGCTAATTAAGTCTACACCCTTGTCGGTGAGGTCTACGCTGTTCAACTTTTCATCGATTACGAAATACAGTGGGTCGGTAACCTCGTGCATACGCTTGTTGTTCTGCTCCATGTAGATTTCCTCGGTTTTGAGCATACCGGCTTTGATACCCTGCTCGCTGAGGAACTTAATCAATGCCTTGTTCTTCGGCAAGCACTTGTGGCTGCGGTACAGGGCAAGGAATCCTTCTTCCTGTTCTTTCTTGTCGTTTGAAGCTATCAGGCGTTTGGCGTCGGCAAGGTATTGCGTGGCAAGTTTCTTCTGTGCTTCTACCAGGCGTTCTACCTGCGGACGGAGTTGCTCGAAGAGCTGGTCGTCGCCTTTGGGTACCGGACCGGAGATAATCAGCGGAGTACGGGCGTCGTCAATCAATACGGAGTCCACTTCATCGACGATGGCGTAATTGTGCTGGCGTTGTACCAGGTCTTTCGGGCTGATAGCCATGTTGTCGCGCAGATAGTCGAAACCGAATTCGTTGTTCGTACCGAAGGTGATATCTGCGAGATAAGCCTGGCGGCGTGCGTCGGAGTTGGGCTGGTGCTTGTCGATGCAATCCACGCTCAAACCGTGGAACATATAAAGAGGACCCATCCATTCGGAGTCACGCTTTGCCAGATAGTCGTTCACGGTTACCACGTGTACGCCGTTTCCGGTCAGTGCATTGAGGAATACGGGCAGAGTAGCCACCAAAGTCTTACCTTCACCGGTTGCCATTTCCGCAATCTTGCCTTTGTGCAGTACGACACCGCCGAACAACTGTACGTCGTAGTGTACCATGTTCCATACCGTATCATTGCCGCCGGCTACCCAGTGGTTCTGGTAGATGGCCTTATCGCCTTCAATACGTACGAAATCTTTGGTAGCAGCCAGATGGCGGTCGAACTCCGTAGCGGTTACCGTGATTTCTTCATTTTCGGAGAAACGTTTGGCGGTTTCCTTTACGATGGAAAAAGCGACGGGCAGCACCTCGTCCAATGCTTTTTCGTAAATATCCAGTATCTCTTTTTCCAGTTTGTCTATTTGAGCAAAGAGTTCTTCGCGTTCTTCCAGTTCCGTGTTTTCAACGCTTGCTTTCAGTTCTTCCACTTTGGAGCGTTGTTCCGCTGCCGAGTTACGGATGTATGCCTTCAGTTCTTCGGTTTTGGCACGCAGGGCATCATTGTCCAATGCGGCTATTTCCGGATAAGCGGCTTTTACTTTGTCTACCCACGGCTTTATTTCCTTCATGTCACGGGTAGCCTTATTTCCGAAAATCGAGCTTAAAAATTCATTAAATCCCATTATGTATTTGTTTTTATTATTATTTACTAAAGTTTATATGGCGTGCAAAGTTACTGATTTTGCAATAGATAATGTAAAGTTGCACTGATTATTTTAAGGACTTGCCACGGAGAATGCGGAGTTTGTTCCTTAATTGAGCGGTGCGGCTGTGCACGCATTAGGGGCGCGGATGCGCATCGCACTCGATAGGGTGGGAGCAACGCGGTCTATGGCAACCGGCATGCGGATAATTTCCGGCTTTATTCCTTTGCCAAGAAGAATGAGGGGAGTGGCTATGGTGGCAGCGCGTACTACGCGGTTGTCATTGCTGTTTTCCTGCATAACGGTCCAGCCCGGCAAGACTTCGATAATCAAGTCGCCGGAGCGGTGGCGGTGGAACCCGTTGCGTATGTGCTCCATCTGCGGAGCCCAGGAACCCAGCAGTAATTGGTAGGCGGAATATACTTTGTTAACTCCGCTGAACTGCACCAGAAATTCTGCCGACTTTTGTTGTATTTCGGCAAGATTCAACTGCTTCTCCTCTATTAATTTATGATTGAGATATATCTGTTGATTATAAAAGCCTTCTACATATTGTCCTTCACCGTAAGTAGCCATCAGATACATGTTCAGCAAAGTGGCGCAACGGTTCAGATGGAATTCTCCTCCGGGAATACGGTAGATGCCTATGTCTGCTCCGTCCGGGTCGGCATATCCTGTGGACGCGATGCATAACAGTACGTTTTGCAGGCCTACTTTGCTTTCCAGCATATCCAGCAAGCGGGCGATGCTTTGGTCTAAGCGGGCGTAGGTGTCTTGCATTTCCATGGCACACTCTTGCGTGCTACGGTGATTGTAGTTGCCTGCATAATAAGTGATTGCAAGCAAATCAGTGATGTCGTCCTTGCCGATATTGCTTTTATCCAGCAAATCCTCTGTCACACGGTTCACTTCATCATTGATGAGCGGGCTGGTTATCAACCGGCGGTACTTGTTGTCCTTTTCTGTTTCAAATCTATACTTGAAAGGGATGGTGCGCCATTCGGGCAGGAATGTATAGCTTGTGATGGGGTGAAGAGGATTCCACTCCATCTCCTTGATGCGGAAGTCGGGTGATTGCCCGTCGTTGTATTGGCTCAGCCACCAGGGATACTCGCCGTAATAGGTTGTGCCGCACCATTTGCCGGTTTGGTGATTCAGCCAGAATGCGCCGTTACCGCTATGTCCGGCCGAAAGGACGGCAGCATCGCGAAAGGGGGCAATGGCATATACCAGTGCGGCGTTTTTAGTGGCTATTTTAAGTTCGTCGGCAAAAGTGGAAGTCAACAGTTGGGTAGGGGCGGTGTTCTGGTCGGTATAGTTACCCATGAAAGCGGAGTCGTCTACACAATTCTTCGGACGCAGGGTTTTGGGGTCAAACCAACGTTCGGCTATGATGCCGTTCATGGACGGTGTGGTACCCGTGTAGAGAGCGGCAATGGCAGAAGCGCGGTCGGCGACATTGAAAGAATAGTCAGCCTGGCGGAATACTTTCCCTTCCCTTAACAGCCGTTTAAACCCCTTTTCTCCATACAATGACGAGAATGCTTCCATGTAGTCTGTACGCAGTTGGTCTATTGTCAACGTCACCACCAGTTTCGGAGATGGCGGCAGTGGCTGGGCTTGCAGGCTGCCGAATGTCAGTGCGAGTATGGAAGTTATCAGTCCTTTCTTCATTATTTCTTATCGTATGTGAGAATTAGGTTGCTTGCAGAACGTATCAGCAAACAAAGTGCCAAAGGTAACACTGCTAACGGAAATCTTTGCGGTATTACGAGCCAAAGCAATATAAAAAGTGTTAAAACAATAAAGTTCGCCAGCATATAACGGCTTCTTTTCCTTTTTCGCACTCTGTTCAGCATACAAGGCAGGCAGAAAAGATGAAGCGGATGGAACACAAACAGCAGATAATTGGGACTGACGGCAGGATGTTGGGAGAACAAGGCAAGGAACGCCAATATACATCCCGCCGTTCCGGCAGCAAAGAACAGCGCGAAATCAATTCCCCAAAGCGTTTTCTTCCGGCGTATGCCGTAGATGGTGGCGGCTGCGGTCAGTATAAGAAGGAGCAGGGCGGCCTGCATAGGGGTGAAGCCATCGGAAGGCTGTTCCGCTTCTTCGTTGCCGGTTACTATTATTTTCTCTTCATTCAGTACCAAAGGGCGTGTTTCTCCTTCTTTGTTTACAATGCGGGCTTGGTTGAAGTACTCTTGTACATAGAAAGGTACAAACATCATCAGTCTGCGGTTGATGGTTTTGTCGGCTTGGCTGCCCATACATAAGTCCATGCCGAAACGCGACCAGGGATGCCCCTTGCTGTATTTGTGCAGCAGGTCTCGGAAAGAAATGCCGGAATCAGTGTCTGTCATGTCATCTGCGTATTGCAGCGTGCCGTCAATGGACTTTTCTATTAAATCGCGCGGACGTGTGGCACAGTTATCGTAAAAGAAGTTATAACGATATATCCGGTTTTCGGGGCGGTAATTCTCTTCAAGTAACATAACCAACTTTCCTTTCTCTTGTACAGTGAGATTCAGCTCTTGCTGCCAGACATCGCGTTCCAGGTAATAATATTCTGCGGCAAAGCGTTCATAATCGGTTACTCCCAATTGGTAGTCCGTTTCACCCAAGGCAAAACGAAGGATGAAGTTGGGAGCATTGAAGTTGAATATGCCGTAATTGAATACTGCGTCAATGCCGCGGGTATAGTTTTCGTACCGTATGGCCGTATGTCCGAAAAGGGAATATATTTCTTCTCCCGAGGCACATGTCAACAGACTGATACGTATAGAGTCCGGAATAACTCTTTTTGGTCCTTGTGCCTGCATAGTGACGACGGACAGGCTGAAGAAAAGAAAAATAAGTGAACGGAAAACCGATGGAGATAACTTCATTTGTCTTTTTTATTATCATTGATTTAATCAAGAGTGTATCTTGTAATTCGTTACAAAGATAGACTTTAAATCTTAAAACAGCAATTGTCATAGGAGAACCTTTTTCTTTTATGCATGTGGAGCAAAGGAAAAAAGTGCTATCTTTGCGCCGCTTTAAATATATGCAGAATGAATCTTATTATCGATATAGGTAATACCGTTGCAAAGATAGCGGTGTTTAAAGATAAGGATATTGTAGAAATATTCTATGATTCTAATCAAACGCTTGAATGTCTGTCGGATATATGTGCGAAATATGCTGTCGAGAAGGCAATCGTGGCTACCGTTATCGATTTGAATGAACGGGTGTCGGCACAACTGAAAAGTTTACCCGTTTCATTGTTGTGGCTAAATGAAAAAACATTGCTTCCGGTGGAGAATCTTTACGAAACGCCCGAAACCTTGGGATATGACCGGATGGCGGCTGTGGTGGGCGCATACGAACAGTTTCCCGGTAAGGATATTCTGGTTATAGATGCCGGGACTTGCATTACTTATGAATTTATAGATGCCGCCGGACGTTATCATGGCGGAAATATTTCGCCGGGCGTGCAGATGCGCTTTAGGGCGCTCCATGAGTTCACAGGAAGGCTTCCGCTGGTGCTTCGGGAGGGACGGCGCCTGCCGTTGGGCAGCGATACCGATACGGCAATGCGCGAAGGAGTGCTGAAAGGTATGGAATATGAAATTTCGGGTTACATAACGGCGATGAAACATAAATATCCTGAACTTTTGGTTTTTTTAACGGGCGGCGATGATTTTTCTTTTGATACAAACTTAAAAAGTATCATCTTTGCAGACAGATTTTTAGTATTGAAAGGATTAAATAGAATTTTAAACTATAATAATGATAGGATATAGACAAACACTCTTGGTGTTCTTGCTTATGATGTTGTCCGGAGCGGCAATCGCTCAAAATAATACGAATTCTCCCTATACACGATACGGATACGGACAATTAGCGGACCAGGGTTCAGGTAATAGCAAAGCCATGGGTGGTATTGCATACGGATTACGGGATAAATATCAGGTGAATTTCGCTAATCCGGCATCCTATACGGCGATCGATTCGCTTACTTTTATTTTTGACGGCGGTATTTCCCTGCAAAATACGAACTTCAGTAACGGTACGATAAAGCAAAATGCCAAAAACTCCAGTTTTGACTATATTACAATGCAATTTCGTTTGGGTAAATGGGCTGCTATGAGTCTGGGATTGTTGCCTTACTCGAATGTAGGGTATAGCATGGCGGAATACAAGGAAGATACGGATTATCCTTCCCAATCCAGCGCGTTGCAATATTATGGAGATGGCGGATTACATCAGCTATATTTGGGAGCAGGGTTTAAAGTCTTGAAAAATCTTTCTGTCGGTGCTAATATCTCATATTTTTGGGGAGATATAACGCACACAAGAGCCATAACATTTCCGGGAAATTCGTCTACTTTGCCGCTGACTACGATAACAGGTACATCTATACAAAGCTATAAGTTGGATATCGGAGCACAGTATACGCAGGTATTCGGAAAGAAACATGAAGCTACATTAGGTATAGTATTCTCGCCGGGACATGATTTGAACAACGATTCATATGTAGAGGATAGATTGGGAAATGAGAAAACGGGAACTACTGTGAATAACAGAGATACGGTTGCCGCTTTCGGTAGTCCGATGAGTTTGGGTGTTGGTTTCAGCTATGTGTATGACAAGCGTTTGACGGTAGGGGCTGACTTTACTTTTCAAAAATGGAGTTCAGTTACTTATATGAATGAGAAAAATGCTTTCTGTAACCGTACCAAGATTGCTGTAGGCGCTGAATTTCTTCCAAACCCTATGGGAAGGAGCTACTTGGCACATGTAAAATATCGTTTGGGAGCTTACTATTCCCAACCTTATTATAAAATAAACGGTATGCGTGCCGCTGACGAATATGGGGTAACTGCCGGTTTCGGACTTCCCATTCCGCGTACGCGTTCTGTGTTAAGCCTTTCGGCCCAGTATGTAAGAACCGAAGGCAAGACAGCCGCATTCCTGAATGAAAATACGTTGCGTATCTGTGTTGGAGTAACTTTCAATGAACGCTGGTTCTTCAAGCGGAAAGTTGATTAATGCTGAATGGTGAAAATAGACAATATAACAACTAAAATTTAAATACAATGAAAATTAAAACGCTTGTCGCTGTTTTGCTCCTTTCGGGTGGAGTAACCAGCACTTTCGCACAAAGTGATTGTAATGCCAATAGTAGTATCTCGCATGAGGCAGTAAGAGCGAAAAACTTCAAGGATGCTTACGCTCCTTGTATGGCAGTTCTGAAAGATTGTCCGACACTGAGATATTACACTTATACCGATGCACAGAAGATTCTTACAGGTTTGATGAGTCAGATTAAGGATCGTAATTCAGCAGAGTATAAGAAATTGTTTGATGAACTGATGGCTGTGCATGATCAGAAAATGAAGTATATTCCTGAATTTGCTTCAAAGATGAAGGGTGTACCGAGTGTTGCGTCTGCATTAGGCACAAAAGCTGTGGATTATCTGCAATATGCACCTGCTCCTGATTTGAATCAGGCTTATGCCTGGCTGAAAGAATCAGCAGAAACCGCTAAGGGTGAGTCTGATGGTGCTGTATTGCACTATTTTGTTGATGTGTCCATGCAGAAAGTAAAGGCAGATACTAATCATACAGATCAATTCTTCCAGGATTATATCAATGCTTCGCAATACGCCGATGATGCTATTGCTGCAGAGGATAATGCAAAGAAAAAAGCTGTTTTGCAAACAATCAAGGATAATTTGGTAGCTATGTTCGTTAACAGCGGTGTAGCTGATTGTGAATCATTGCAGAATATCTACGGTCCGAAAGTTGAAGAAAATAAGGCAGACTCTGCTTTCCTGAAGAAGACCATCACTATTCTGAAGATGATGAAGTGTAATGAATGTGAGGCATACTTCAAAGCTTCCGATTATTTGTATCGTGTTAATCCGACTGCTGATGCAGCTGTAGGTGTAGCATATATGTACTATAAAAAAGGTGATTATGACACTGCGGTGAAGTATTTCGATGAAGCATTGGGCATGGAAACCGATAATGCAAAGAAATCTGAAATGGCTTATGCTACCGCTGCAGCTTTGTGGCAGGCTAAGAAACTGTCTCAGGCAAGAACTTATGCCCAGAAAGCAATCAGCTTTAATGAAAACTATGGCGAACCCTATATTCTGCTGGCTCAAATGTACGGTTCAAATCCCAACTGGAGTGATGAGCCTGCATTGAACAGATGTACTTACTACGTAGTTATTGATAAACTTCAACGTGCTAAAGCCGTAGATCCGAGTGTTACAGATAAGGTTAATGAACTGATTGCAACCTATGCACGTCATACTCCGCAGGCAAAAGACCTCTTTATGTTGGGTTACAAAGCCGGTGACCGTATTACGATTGGCGGCTGGATCGGTGAGTCTACAACCATTAGATAAGAATATGTCGCTACAACCTAACGTTGTCGGACATAAAAATATGAGCATAACCATTGCCCTGAGGGTGATGGTTATGCTTCTTTTATTTTCTTCCTGTTCCGGACGTAAAAAAGAGATGGGAGCTGCCATTACCGAACGTGATTCGTTGCCGGTTATGGATACTAAAGGGGTAACAACGCTGATTTCCGATTCGGGTATTACCCGTTATCGGGTCAATACGGCGGAGTGGTTGATTTACGACCGTAAGAAACCACCTTATTGGGCGTTTGAAAAAGGTATATATTTGGAAAAATTCGATTCTTTGTTCCATACTGAAGCCAGTATCAAGGCCGATACGGCTTATTACTATAATAAGAAAGAGTTGTGGAAGTTGATAGGAAATGTACACATACAGAACCTGAAAGGAGAAAAATTCGATACGGAGTTGCTGTATTGGGATCAGAATAAAAAGCGTGTCTATTCCGATCAGCGGGTGCGTATAGAACAACCCGACCAGATAATTTATGCCATTGGTTTTGAATCAAATGAGCAATTGACAAAATACCGTTTCTTCAAGACGGAAGGTATCTTTTATGTGGATGAGGACAGTGTCACCCCTTCTGATACGTTGAAAACAGACAGCATCAAATAATATGATGAGCACTATAATTTACTTATTGATAACCATGGCTTTCTCCGCTTTTTTTTCGGGGATGGAGATTGCTTTTGTTTCTGTGGACAAACTCCGTTTTGAGATGGAGCGGAAACCGGGGATTACGTCAAGCATCCTTTCTTGTTTCTTCCGCAATCCGAATAATTTTATTTCCACCATGCTGGTGGGAAATAATATCGCGCTGGTTATTTATGGTATCCTTATGGCACAGATTATCGAGGTGAATCTGCTGGCTGGTATGATTGATAATCATTTTGTAATGGTGCTGGTGCAGACTATCATATCCACTCTTGTTATTCTTGTAACGGGCGAGTTTCTTCCGAAGACGCTGTTCAAGATTAACCCGAATCTGGTATTGAGGGTATTTGCTATACCTTTATTTGTCTGCTACGTTATTCTGTTTCCCATATCAAAGTTTGCTTCCGGACTGTCTTATCTCTTTTTGCGCTTATTTGGCATGAGGATAAATAAGGAAGCGTCCGATAAGGCATTCGGCAAAGTCGATTTGGATTATTTCGTGCAGTCGGGTATAGAGAATGCTGCTAATGAGGAAGAGTTGGATGCGGAAGTGAAAATCTTTCAGAATGCGCTTGATTTCTCTAATATAAAAATACGCGACTGTATTGTTCCCCGTACGGAAGTGGTGGCAGTGGATGTGACGGCCTCGCTCGAAGACTTGAAGAACGTGTTTGTGGAGTCGGGTATCTCCAAAATTATTGTGTACGATGGGAATATAGATAACGTAATCGGCTATATTCATTCGTCTGAAATGTTCAGAAATCCGGCGGACTGGAGAAATAATGTCAAGGAAGTACCCATTGTGCCCGAAACGATGGCGGCACATAAATTGATGAAACTTTTTATGCAACAGAAAAAAACAATTGCTGTTGTGGTAGATGAATTTGGAGGTACATCCGGTATTGTTTCACTGGAAGATTTGGTTGAAGAAATATTCGGGGATATTGAGGACGAGCACGACAACACTTCCTACATCTGTAAACAAATTGGCGAACATGAATATGTGCTGTCCGCACGTCTTGAAATAGAGAAGGTAAATGAAACGTTCAATCTTGAACTGCCCGAATCGGATGAATATCTTACGATAGGCGGACTGATTCTGAACCGTTATCAAAGTTTCCCGAAACTGCATGAAGTGATAGCCGTTGACAAATATCAGTTTAAGATAATTAAGGTGACAGCCACTAAAATAGAATTGGTACGGTTGAAAGTCACGGAATAATTTCGTTTCAGCGTAAATTTTTAAAGAATAAATAGATGCGTATTAGCATTTTTTGTATCTTCGTGCGCTAAAAAGAACATTGAATAGAAAATAATAATAAACAAATAATTCATATTAACTAAAATGGCAACATTACAAAACATTCGGTCTAAAGGGCCCTTATTGGTGATTGTTATTGGTCTGGCGCTGTTTGCCTTCATCGCGGGAGACGCGTGGAAAGTACTTCAGCCGCACCAGTCACAAGATGTAGGAGAAGTGAACGGGGAAACAATTTCCGCTCAGGATTTTCAGGCATTGGTAGAGGAATATACGGAAGTAGTGAAATTCTCCAGCGGCTTGAACGCGTTGAGCGATGAACAAACTAATCAGATTAAGGATGAAGTCTGGAGAGCATACGTAAACAATAAACTGATTGAGAACGAAGCTGAAAAGTTGGGTTTGACTGTTTCTAAAGCGGAACTCCAGGCTATTATTGATGCCGGTGTACATCCGATGTTGCAGCAGACTCCGTTCCGTAACCCGCAGACCGGTGCTTTCGACAAAGATATGTTGAAGAAATTCTTGGTGGATTACTCTAAGATGAACAAGGCTCAGATGCCGGCTCAATATGCGGAGTATTACAATTCCATGTATAACTTTTGGAGTTTTGTGGAGAAGTCACTTATACAGGCTCGTTTGCAGGAGAAATATCAGGCTTTGATTACGAAGTCTCTGTTCTCTAATCCTGTTGAAGCGGAAGATGCTTTCAATGCACGTGTAGACCAGTCTGACTTGTTGTTGGCAGCCGTTCCTTATTCCTCTATTGTAGATTCTACAATTGTTATTAAGGAATCCGAACTGAAAGATGCTTATAACAAGAAAAAAGAGCAATTCAGACAATATGTGGAAACCCGTAACATCAAGTATATTGATGTGCAGGTTACTGCAAGTCCGGAAGACAAAGCCGATATTCAGAAAGAAGTGGAGGAATATACTGCGCAGCTGGCTGAGAATCCTTCCGATTATTCAAACTTCATTCGCTCAACCGGTTCTACTCAGCAATATGTTGACTTATTCTATACAGACAAGGCGCTGCCTGCTGACGTTGTTGCCCGTTTGGATTCTGTAAAGGTAGGTGGTGTATATGGTCCTTACTATAATGCATCGGACAATACAATCAATTCTTTCAAGAAACTGGCCTCTGCTGCTATGCCTGACTCCATTCAATATCGTCAGATTCAAGTGGTTGCAGAAGATGCTGCCAAGACCAAGACTTTGGCTGACAGTATCTACACAGCCATTAAAGGCGGTGCAGACTTTGCTGAAATAGCCAAGAAGTACGGTCAGACAGGTGAGGCAACATGGATTTCTTCTGCCAACTATGAAGGTGCTCAGGTGGACGGTGATAATTTGAAGTATATTGCAGCCATCACTACTTTGGGTCAGAATGAGTTGGCTAACCTCGCTTTGGGACAGGCAAACGTTATCTTGCAAGTGATGAATAAAAAAACTGTGAAAGATAAATATAAAGTAGCCGTTATCAAGCGTCCGGTTGAATTCAGCAAGGAAACTTATAGCAAGGCATACAATGACTTCAGTCAGTTCATTGCAGCTAACAATACTTTGGACAAATTGGTTGCCAATGCAGAAGATGCAGGGTACAGACTGCTGGATAGAACTGACTTGTACAGTTCGGAGCACGCTATCGGAGGTGTGAAAGGTACGAAAGAAGCTTTGAGATGGGCATTTGCAGCAAAAGCAGGTGAGGTTTCAGGTCTGTATGAATGTGGCGAAAGTGACCATATGATGGTGGTGGCTGTTACGAATATCATTCCTGAAGGTTACCGTCCGTTGTCTATGGTACAAGAACAGTTGAGAAGCGAAATTCTTCGTGATAAGAAAGCAGAGAAAATCATGGCTGATATGAAAGCTGCTGGTGCAACGACTTTTGACCAATATAAGAATATGGCAAATGCAGTGAGTGACTCCGTAAAGCATGTTACTTTCGCTGCTCCGGCCTATGTCCCGGCATTGCGTAGTAGCGAACCTTTGGTAGGGGCATATGCTTCAATTGCTGAATTAAACAAGTTGAGCGCACCTATCAAGGGTAATGGTGGTGTATTTGTTCTTCAACCTTATGCTAAGGAAAAATTGAATGAAACTTATAACCAGGAAACGGAAGAAGCTACATTGGAAGGTATGCATGCACGTATAGCAAATCAGTTCATGAATGATTTATACTTGAATGCCAATGTGAAAGATAGCCGTTATCTGTATTTCTAATAATATAAAAGTAGAATAATTTTATATACTTGGGGAAGCCGTTCGATAAATGTCGAACGGCTTTTTCATTTGTGCAACTTTATTCCTACCTTTGCAAAGGATAATTTATCAGTAAATAAACTATCTTTTATCGTAAATATACAGTTAGAATGAAACAACCTCTTTTAGGCCTTACATTAACCGAGCTTCAGACGGTCGTAAAGAATCTGGGGCTGCCAGGATTTGCGGCCAAGCAGATTGCTGCGTGGCTATATGACAAGAAAGTTGCTTCCATAGACGAAATGACAAACTTGTCGTTAAGACATCGGGCTCTGTTGAAAGAGATATACGAAGTAGGATGTGAAGTACCAGTGGATGCCATGCGGTCGGTAGACGGTACCGTGAAGTATCTTTACCGTGCCGGAGAGGGACATTATGTTGAAGCCGTTTACATTCCGGATGAAGATAGGGCTACGTTGTGTGTATCTTCCCAGGTGGGATGTAAGATGAACTGTAAGTTCTGTATGACAGGTAAGCAGGGTTTCACCGCCAATCTGACCGCTAATCAGATTATTAATCAGATAAATTCTTTGCCCGAACGGGATAAACTGACCAATGTGGTGATGATGGGTATGGGAGAACCGTTGGATAACCTTGATGAAGTTTTGAAGGCGCTGGAAGTGATGACATCATCCTATGGATACGGTTGGAGTCCGAAGCGGATTACACTCTCTTCTGTCGGGCTTCGTAAGGGGTTGCAGCGTTTCATTGAAGAATCAGACTGTCATTTGGCAGTCAGCCTGCACTCGCCCGTGCCTTTGCAACGACGTGAACTGATGCCTGCCGAAAAGGCTTTTTCCATTACTGAGATTGTAGATTTGTTAAGAAACTATGATTTTAGTAAACAGCGCAGACTATCTTTCGAGTATATTGTTTTTAAAGGAGTGAATGATTCTTTGTTGTATGCCAAGGAGTTGTTGAAATTATTGCGGGGGCTGGACTGCCGTATCAATTTGATTCGTTTTCATGCTATTCCGGGAGTTAATCTGGAAGGTGCTGATATGGAGACAATGATAGCATTCCGTGATTATCTGACATCGCATGGACTGTTTACTACGATTCGTGCTTCGCGCGGTGAAGATATATTTGCCGCATGCGGTATGCTTTCGACTGCTAAACAGGAAGAGAATAAAGAAGAATTAATATAAATTATTAACTTTGACGCCAAGCTTATACGCCTTTTTCGTAGTTTTGTAATAACTAAAACATATAAATGTATGAAGAAACACCTGTTTTATTTGAGTATGGCCCTGATAACTGCATTGTTTTCAGCATGTGGTAATGGCAAGAAGGGTGTGTTTACTCCGACATCCAGTGGTCGGGCGTATGAAATTTTGGTAGTGATTGACCAAGGATTGTGGGAGCGTCCTGCCGGTCGTGCTCTCTATGATGTACTTGATTCTGACGTACCTGGGCTTCCCCAGTCGGAACGTTCATTCCGTATTATGTATACTTCTCCGGCAAACTATGACTCTACATTGAAGTTAATCCGCAATATTATCATTGTTGAGGTGAACAAAGATCTGTATACACAGCCTAAGTTCAAATATGCGAAGAATGTATATGCTGCACCTCAATCTATCCTGACTATTCAGGCACCGGATGAAGCCTCTTTTGAGAAGTTTGTCGAGGAGAACAGGCAAGTAATTGTGGATTTCTTTACCCGTGCTGAAATGAACCGTCAGATTGCAGTGCTGGAAAACAAACACAGTGACTATGTTTCTACGAAAGTAAAGAGTATGTTCGATTGTGACGTATGGGTTCCAGGTGAACTGACGGCGACTAAGCAGGGAGAAAACTTCTTTTGGGCAGGTACGAATGCTGCTACAGGTGATCAAAACTTTGTTATCTATTCCTATCCTTATACCGACAAGGATACATTTACGAAAGAGTATTTCGTGCATAAGCGTGACTCTGTGATGAAGATTAATATTCCTGGTGCAAGAGAGGGTATGTATATGGAAACCGATTCATTGATGACAGACGTACGTCCTATCAATGTACAGGACGAATATGCATTGGAAGCTCGTGGCTTGTGGCGTGTGAAAGGCGATTTTATGGGTGGTCCGTATGTATCTCATGTCCGTTTGGATAAAGTTAATCAGCGCATTGTTGTATCCGAGATATTTGTGTATTCACCCGATAAGATGAAACGTAATCTGGTACGTCAGATGGAAGCGTCATTGTATACGCTTAAATTGCCCGGAAGCAAACAGGAAGGAAATGAGATGCCTTTGGCAGTAACAAAAAAAGATTCTACTAAAACAGAAAAATAAGGATGGAAGATAATAAAATAAGAGTCGGTATAACTCAGGGAGACATAAACGGAGTTGGGTATGAAGTGATTTTGAAAACATTTTCGGATCCGATGATGTTGGAGTTATGTACCCCGATTATTTACGGTTCACCCAAAGTAGCTGCTTATCACCGCAAGTCATTGGACTTGCCGACTAATTTCAGTATTGTGAACTCGGCATCGGAAGCTGTCCCTAATCGTCTGAGTGTCGTGAACTGTACGGACGATGAAGTAAAAGTTGAGTTTTCCAAACCTGATCCGGAGGCTGGTAAAGCTGCTCTTGGCGCTTTGGAGAAGGCAATTGAAGAATACAAAGCGGGGTTGATTGATGTTATTGTTACGGCTCCTATCAATAAGCACACTATTCAGTCGGAAGAATTCTCTTTTCCCGGACATACGGAGTATATCGAAGAGAAGTTGGGTGATGGCGGAAAAGCTTTGATGATTCTGATGAAAGATGATTTACGGGTGGCATTAGTGACAGGACACATTCCTGTACGGGAGATAGCATCGGCTATAACGAAAGAGTTGATACAGGAGAAACTGCTCGTTTTTAACCGTGCGTTGAAGCAGGACTTTGGTATCGGAGCACCGCGTATTGCTGTACTTTCCCTGAATCCACATGCCGGTGATGAAGGCTTATTGGGTACGGAAGAGCAGGAAGTAATCATCCCTGCCATTAAAGAACTGGCGGGGAAAGGCATATTGTGTTATGGTCCTTATCCGGCTGACGGCTTTATGGGTTCCGGTAACTTTACTCATTTTGACGGTATACTGGCAATGTATCACGATCAGGGACTTGCTCCTTTTAAATCTTTGGCTATGGATGAAGGTGTAAACTATACGGCCGGTCTTCCGGTAGTGCGTACTTCACCGGCGCATGGCACGGCTTATGATATTGCAGGAAAAGGGATCGCTTCCGAAGATTCTTTCCGGCAGGCTGTCTATGTGGCAATCGATGTGTTCCGTAACCGTATGCGCGAGCAGGAAGCACATGCCAATCCCCTGAGGAAACAATATTACGAAAGACGTGACGACAGCGATAAGCTGAAACTTGATAGTACAGAAGAGGATTTGTAGTATGACGAAAGCAGAAATACAACAAGTAAAACTGCGTTTTGGTATTATTGGCAATAACGAGGCATTGATGCGTGCTATTGATATCGCCATTCAGGTAGCTCCTACTGATTTATCGGTGCTGATTACCGGAGAGAGTGGTGTGGGTAAGGAGAGTTTTCCGCAGATTATCCATCAATACAGCCGCAGAAAGCACGGACAATATATCGCTGTAAACTGCGGGGCTATCCCCGAAGGAACGATTGATTCGGAACTGTTCGGCCATGAAAAAGGCGCTTTTACCGGTGCTATCGGTGAACGTAAAGGGTATTTTGGCGAGGCTGATGGCGGTACCATTTTTCTTGATGAGGTGGGGGAGCTTCCTATGCCTACACAAGCTCGTTTGCTTCGGGTGCTTGAGACAGGTGAGTTTATTAAAGTCGGTTCGTCTAAAGTTGAAAAAACGAATGTACGTATTGTTGCTGCTACCAATGTGAATCTTACACAAGCAATTGCTGACGGGCGTTTCCGCGAAGATTTATACTACCGTCTTAATACGGTGCCTATTCCGGTTCCGGCTTTACGCGAACGTGGAGAGGATGTTGTGTTACTGTTCCGCAAGTTTGCATCAGACTTTGCCGAAAAGTATCGTATGCCTGCCATTCAGCTGACTGATGATGCCAAACAAGTGCTGCTGACATATCCATGGCCCGGTAATGTGCGTCAGTTGAAGAATATAACGGAACAGATTTCCATTATTGAAACCAATCGTGAAATCAACGCTTCTATTTTGAAGAATTACCTGCCCGAACAGAGCAATGTGCAGCGCCTGCCTGCCTTGTTTGGTGTAAAGAATGAAAGTAAAAGTTTTGAAAGCGAACGCGAAATACTGTATCAGGTACTTTTTGACATGCGCCAGGATGTCACCGAATTGAAAAAATTGGTACACGAAATTATGACCGAACGGGCAACTATGGGAAATCAGGGTGCGACACCTACTGCTTATTATGCATCTGCTCCAGCGGTAGTAGCTTCAGTACCTGCTGCCGGAGTGCCTACTATAATACACCCTTCCGTGAAATCAGCTCAGGAAGTAGATGAGGATATTCAAGACACGGAAAAGTATGTTGAAGAATCTCTCTCATTGGATGAAGTGGAAAAAGAAATGATACGCAAGGCACTTGAAAAGCATCACGGAAAGCGCAAAAGTGCGGCTAAAGATTTGAATATATCGGAGCGTACGCTATACAGAAAGATAAAAGAATATGGATTGGATTAAGAAAATAACGTTGATATCGGCGTTAGCAGGTTTGGTGTGCGTGGTAGTTTCCTGCCGCATCTCTATGGGACTTGCTCCGATAAGTTCTATTGATTACAGCAAAGTGAAGACTATTACAATTGCCGAATTTCCTAATCGTGCCGAGTACGTGTATGCTCCCATGACTACGGAGTTTAACCAGAAACTTAAGGATATGTTTATCCAGCAAACACGTTTGCAATTGGTGAATGCCAACGGCGATCTGGAAATAGACGGTGAGATAACGGGTTATAACCAATACAATGAAGCTGTAGCAGCTGATGGCTATTCTTCTAAAGTGAAGCTGACTATGACCGTAAACGTGCGTTATGTAAACAATACCAATCATGAGGAAGATTTTGAACAACAGTTTTCCGCTTTCCAGACTTATGATTCCTCCTTGCTGCTGACTGATGTGCAGGATGATCTGATAAGTAAAATGATAAAGGATATCACAGAACAAATATTTAATTCAACCGTAGCTAACTGGTAACCGAGGAATGACTTCTGCCTATTTGCAACAATGGATACAGCATCCTGAAATGTTGAATAAGGATACTTTGTACGAGCTTCGTACTCTGCTGGTCCGTTATCCCTATTTTCAGTCGCTTCGGCTGCTGTATCTTAAGAATCTATATTTGCTGCACGATGTCACATTCGGAGCAGAGCTGCGTAAGGCTGTTCTGTATGTGGCAGACAGACGTGTATTGTTTTATTTGATAGAAGGTGACCGCTATAGGTTGAAATCACAAAAGTCACCTTTACTTTCTTCCAGAGTGCCGGAAGAAGAACCTAATGTAGACCGTACACTCTCTTTGATAGATGCTTTTCTGGCAACAGTTCCCGAAGAGCATTCGCAGGTTACAGAATTGGATTATGCAATGGATTACACAACTTATCTGTTGCAGGATGACGGACAGAATGATTCTGAACCAACCGGTGGGAAGGAAGTCCCTAAACTGCGCGGACACGAACTGATAGATGGATTTATACGTAAGAGCGAGTCGTCGGAATCATCTGTATTTGAAAGATCGGTATGTCCTGAGAAAGTTCTCGTATCTCCGGAAGAAAAGGAGGCATCTCTTGAAGATAAGGAAGTGATTTCCGAGCAAAAAGAGACTTTCTCCGCTTCCCTTTCAAAAAACGAATATTCTACTTCCGAAGACGATGAAAATGATGATGGACAGATTCGTCAGGAAGATGT